>ENA-ORCW01000345-ORCW01000345.1-marine-metagenome-genome-assembly--contig:-NODE-345-length-35076-cov-3.747821_pt1 | contig 35076 bp, 37 predicted proteins | sample MGYA00237784_ERZ508517 | MGnify/ENA primary metagenome ERZ508517 (study PRJEB26187, sample SAMN06268979) | marine metagenome | isolation source: Tt ae E1 feedstock associated aerobic enrichment on... | reverse complement strand
TTGCACTTTTATTAACCTTTACGTTTAAAACGCTTGTTAAATTTGGCTATTCGGCCATCACTTTTAGCCACTTTTTGTTGACCTGTGTAGAAGGGGTGAGATGCGCTGGAGACGTCCAACGTCATGTAGGGGTATTCTTTCCCTTCGTATTCGGCAGTTTGATTGGTTTCTAATGTTGAACCGATAACAAAATATGTATTTGATGCTGTGTCGTGGAACAAGACATCACGATATTTCGGGTGAATTCCTGCTTTCATAATGACCTCTCAATGCGAATAAATTTGAAAAGATATGTTACATCGTCACAATATCAAAATGCAAATCATTCTCATTAAGGTTGGCTGGGCATCGTGGTCAGCTTTACAAGTGGTTTTATGCTTAATAATGTCTGACTGTTAGTTTTTCTTATGAGTGGTGTATTGCAACACTTTAACTTCCATTAATACCTCTCCGAGCATTTCACCTTACAGTTTGTCTTAACAGTGAGTTCACAAGACAACAGGTTGAATATCTGTATGAATGATCCGACAAAAGCATCTGACAACGAAGAAACACCTGTACCTGAACAGGGTGAGATGAATCAGGTGGTGGATAAAACGCCTGCCACTGAGTCTTCCAAGCCTGCCAAACGCGTGCTACGTTTCTGGTTATTGTTTATTCTGTTATCCGGTTTGGTCGTATTGCTCACTCTTCGTGATGACCTACGTCAAAATGCTATTGAGAGTAGTGAACAGGCTGTTGATTACATTGCCTTCGAACTATTGGGTTGGTCACCGCGAGAGCTATTTATCTGGCGTTTACGGATGGCAGGTTTATTAGAAAGTCCATTAGGCCAACGCTGGACACATGCAGTTGATCGAGCCAGCAAAAAACCAATAAAAGCAGGTGATCAATATCGCACTACTGATACTTTTGAAGATGATGAAGTGGAAGCTCATATTTATCAGGTCTCATTAGAACGAGGTGAAAAGCTGGTATGGCAACTCACGAGACAGGATACGGCTGATAGTCGCTTATACGCCAGCCTTGAGCGACGCAAAAGAAATGATGAACACTGGACGACAATAAGTCATCTAGATGCGGAAGGCGATATCCAAACGCGAATCGCATCATCAGCTGGTGATTATCGTGTTGTGCTGCAGCCCGAGTTATTTGCCAAAGTCGATTATTCCATAGCCATGGCTACGGGTGGTTCATTACCTTTTCCAGTTGAAGGTGCCAAGCAGCGTGATATTGGTAGTGTCTTTGGTGATCCGCGTGATGGTGGTTCCAGAAAACATCATGGTGTCGATATTTTTGCTAAAAAGGGCACACCGATTACGGCTGTGATTGATGGGTATGTCCGTACTGGTAATTCTGGCTTGGGAGGCAAACACGTCTGGCTATCAGGGGGACTGTTTGGTTTAGGCAGCGCCCGATATTACTATGCTCATTTGGATGACTTTGCCGTTGAATCGGGTGATAAGGTTAAAAAAGGTGAGGTCATCGGCTATGTGGGCAACACGGGTAATGCCAGAACCACACCACCTCATCTTCACTTTGGGATATACGCTGGCGGCCCAGTTGATCCAGAACCGTTTTTGAAGCCTGAGCCAGAGTTACCTGCAAGCTGAGCATCGTCTAAACAGTATAGATTCCATTATTTTTAGATGAGCGAGCAATAAGAATCAAAGTCCTGAGTTTAAATGCATCAGGGCTTTGATCCAGATATTTTTTTGAGTACACCCCCTACGTATAAAACAGCAGTTACTCGTATTGGACTGGCAAAGAAACAAACGTTTTTACTGCCCAACGCTATTTAACTCAGGGGCAGCTGATATTGCCATTGGTTTCAATTGAGCCGGTGATGGTATAGCCGCCGCCACCGTAATAACAGGTGACGAGGTTTGATGTATTACCTGTACCCGAGAGGTTATTGATCGTCACAGTGCCAGTGAAAAGGTATGTACGCAAAGTTGGGGCTGTGCCGCCTATGTTCAGGCTATTATTAGAAAAGTCGATATTGGCGTTATTACCGCCAAAGGCTATGCTATGAGCAGTTGAGCCATTGGCGATAACGTTCATTGTGTTATTGCGTATGGTGATATTACGGCTATTGCTTGTCTCTAGAATACCGGCTGTACTGATACTCACCTCTGAGGTGAGCGTGTTGTTCAGAATCTTGACGTTGTCTTTACCCTCGATTCTGGCGATTATTGATGAACTTGAATTTGTTATTTTGGCTTTCATACCGATAAGACTGCTGTTATCTGCCATCTCAAAAAACCGGAATGCGCCACCGCCACTATTACTGCCTGCACCTGAGAGACTGGCTGATGGCGTGATAATGTTGACGGTTCTTCCAGAAGGGGTTTTGACCTTAAGGTTTGCAGCCCCCAGAATGTCTTGGCCTTGCTGTACTGTCGTGAGGGTATTTACCCCGTTGTAATCACCGTTCAGGATGACGGTCGTGTTTTCACCTGCGTTAGCAATGGCGGTACTGACATTATTGCCATTAACGCTGTCATCAAACAGCACAATGCGTTTCCCATCGGCGGTTTCGCGAATCACTTCTGGCGAGCCATAACTGCCTCCCTGGCTGACCACATCCACATCGCGGACAACAGGATCTGTCATCCGTTGCTCCATTGTTGTCAGCGCTCGACTTGATCTAGCCTTTGTGCCCCCCAATGGAATGCTGAGTCGCAACATGGCAAAACGCTGGCTGCCACGCGGATCGTCATGCTGGTATTCCAGCCCCAGCGATAAACGCGAACCTCTCGACAAGAAAGGTAATGCGTTGAATTTCATCTCTAATCTTGCGCGTGGTCCCTGGATGGTTTCTGCCCGGCTGTCGGTAAACCGGTAACCACCGGCATAGATACGTAATTGCTTATCGTCCTCGGGAGAAAATACGGGTATACGCCAACCGATTTCAGCGTCGTAACCGCTCATGGAACGTTCTTCACCGGCACGATAGGTGATAGCTGTGCCGGAAAAATCGACCGTGTCTAAACTTTCTTCAAAGTGGCTAGTTTCTCCTACGGGGATATAGGCATTGGCGCGTAAATCCCAGTCCATCGACAAGGCTTCGACACCTAAGGTCACTTGGTTGAAGAAATTGTCATAGGGGCTTTTACGACGGTCAAAATAACCATAGCCACCGAGGTTCCAACCATTGTCCAGCATGTGGCGAAGACCCACACCGATATTGCCTTCGTAACTGTCATCGTTATCCATACGGCCGCGTAGGTTGGCAAACAGCAGACTGTCGTTGTTTTGCCAAAGCGGTATCAATAAATCTGCTTCACCCAGGCTACGCTCGTTACCCAGTTTGCCTTCAAAGTCGATGCGTGGCTGCCACTTATCAGTTGAGGGGGCTGTTTCAGCTTTGGCGTCAGCGATAGTGACAAAGCTGGCGGTGAGCATGAGAGAAAGCAGTGTTTTGTTCATCAACGTTCCTTACTTCTAAATTTTCATTTGATGCTGGCTGAACATGAACAAAGGTTGAGTGAGATTTGCATCCATGCTCTTCGCAGTGCATTATCGATATGTAATGCAGCATATTTTTTGCTTTTTCGCCGAAAATCCTCGCAGAATTTCGACAAATCAAAGATTTTTCAAAACAAAAAGTTGTTATTCGGTTAGAACAAACGGTTTAACAATCTGACTGAAATGTGTTTGTTAAAGCGAAAATTCAGACATGCATATTAGGTAAAGACACAACGCGGTGATAGTCACTGATTAGTGACACTTTTGATAATTAAGTTATAGAAACACACATGGAAGACTTTCAAAAACAAGCCATTCATCAACTTTGGGATGAGATGGCGGCTAGCAGTGCATCTCGTTCACTGGAAATGTTAGACAACACACTGCAAAGACTGGCCGATCTGGTTGATGCTCAGCAGGCCTACTGGATAGGCTCGTTAAGAATTGAAGCTATTGCTGAAAATGACCCGGCCTCTGGCTGGCGAGCTCGCCACAATTATTATCTGCATCATACCGCCGAACGTGAAGCTGTTCGAAAAGAACACTACCGTCGGCTCGATAGTGGACAGGTTGATCCCAGCATTCTTGCTAATCTTAAGAATGCCGGCACATTCAGAATCAATATTAAACATGAGATGGTGCCACCAGAATGGTTTGAGTCGGAGATTTATAAAAAGCTGTTTGTGCCATTTGATATTCGTGATGTCATTTTCGTGGCGACGCCAATCAGCCCTGATGTGGAATCATGGATGGTGTTTGAGCGTGGTGGTAAAGACTGGGTGAATTTTGGTGAAGCAGAACGCCAGTTATTGGATTATGCCGTGCGTCCGACAAAGTGGTTCCAAAAACAAGTCACATTGCATCATGGTATTTATCTCGCCGAAGAAACACTGACTGCAGCCGAGCGTCGGGTGCTGAGTGGCCTACTCACTGAGAAGACAGAGGCCGAGATTGCCGATGAGCTGGGCCTAAGTCAAAGTACGGTTCACACGTATTGCGTTCGTATTTGTCGTAAATTTGGTGTGCGTGGTCGTAATGGGCTTATTTCATTATGGCTTGGCGAAACACAAGAATAAACTTTCTATCCAAGAGAAAAATCTGAACACTTTTTTCAGTGTGTCATGCCACTGAAATCGGAGCTAGTCAGACATTATCAGTTCAGTGTTAGAACGCCACAATCTCGTCTTATTTAGGACCTGTTATTCGCTCAGCGTGGCGAATCCATGATCCCATTTATCGCTTTCTGACATCGTAAAATTGGTGTTTAGCGCTCGAAAACGGCTAGAGGATGTGTCGTAATGATATGCATCATCACACGCTGACCTGGTTCTGCGATGTTTTCATGACTGCAACGAATTTTCACCGTTGCTCCAGCATCGGTTTTGACTCCATATAGACGAGCACTGCCTTCATAACGACTCCAGATAATTTCGCCATTACCCGCTTCGTCGAGCGTTAATGAGAGATCGTCAGGTCGAAGTAATAAATCCACCTCACCTTGTGCATTATTGACGGGGGAGGCTGGTGCATTACCTAAAGCAGTGGCGACAATGTTACTATCGGTATTAAGTGTGCCGGGAAGAAAGCTGGCATCACCGAGAAAACGAGCTACAAAGCGACTTTGTGGTTTACTAAAGCAGTTTTCTGGTGTGTCGATTTGTTGTAGTTTGCCGTCTTTGAGGATGCCAATACGGTCACCAACAGACAGGGCTTCTTCCTGATCATGGGTGACCCAAATGGCTGGTACGCCTGCTTCTTTTAGTGCCTGACGAATTTCCCAACGTAAATCATCTTTTAAGGCTGCATCCAGATTGGAGAGTGGCTCATCCAGCAACACAAAGGCAGGCTCATGTGCCAACGTTCTAGCTAGTGCCACACGTTGTTTCTGACCGCCAGAAAGGTTCGCCGGTTTGACATCACGCCAAGGCGTTAGGCCCAGTAATTCGATCCAGTGGTCGGCTTTAGCATTGTCTTTCAGTTTGAAGCTGACATTCTCTATAACGGTCAGATGGGGAAACAGTGCAAAGTCCTGAAACACCATACCAACCTGGCGTTTTTCCGGTGCGATGGTTTTAGTGGCAGTCACTGTGTGTGAGCCCAGCTTAATTGTGCCATCAGAAATAGGAATAAGCCCAGCTAATGCTTGAAGAATGGTCGTTTTACCGCATCCAGTGGGGCCAACCAGTGTTAACAGTTCAGCGTCACCGAGTGTAAAGCTAAGGTTATCAACCACTTTTTTCTGTCCGTAATGGACATTCTGCACTTCAATCATGAGAGAGAGGGTTCCTCTTCGATGATATCCGTCTGGTTCCAGCGCTCACCATAAAACATGATGGCCATGGCCAAAGCGGAAATCACTACTAATAACAATCCGGGAATGGCTGCCTGACCAAAATAACCGGCTTCATAAACGCGCCATAAATAGGTGGCCAGCGTTTCAAAATCGAGCGGGCTCAGGATCAGCGTTGCCGGTAATTCTCGCATGACTTCAAGGAATACCAAAGCGGCACCAGCAACGATGCCACGAATACTCAGGGGTAAGGTGATTCGGCGGAACGCCTCTTTTCGGCTGGCCCCTAGTAAACGAGCCGCTTTTACCAGACTGGGATCAAGGCGTTCGGAAGTCGAACGAATGGAACCAACCGCTAGTGGCAGAAAGCGCATCACATAGGCCAACACCAATAAAGCCAGTGTCTGATAAAGAAAGGAAAGCTGTAAGCCGACATAGACTAGGGCGGTGCCCATAACAATACCGGGCACACCAAAACCGAGATAACTCACGCGTTCCATCAAGCGTCCAAACTTACCGCTGATGGCGGCCTGTGCTACAGGTAAAGCAAAGATGACAGTTGCGATGGCGGCAAAGAAAGCGGCATAGGCTGAGTTCCAGGCATAAACCAGTTCAAAGTTACCGGCACCTTCACGCCATAACCAGATGCAAAACACAGCCAGCGGTAACAGGATAGATAAGGCAATTACAGGCAGAGAAGCCAGCAACATTGCGGATGTGCGAAGTTTACCCGGCCATAAGGTCAATGATTTACCCGGTCTTTCGTGTGTGCCTTTAACGCGCGACTCAAGAAACAGGATAAGACCCACAATCACCAGCAATTGCAGTGATAGCATCGCCGCTTGGCTGAGACCGAAGCTGTTGTATTCCACATAAATCATGCGAGTAAAGGTATCCAGCCCTAAAATGGCCGGCGTACCAAAGTCAGACAGGGCATACATGGCTGCCAGTAAAGCGCCAGCAGCAATACCATTGGTGATACGCGGTAAAACGACAGACCATAGACTAACGAGCAGCGACATACCTAACGTGCGTGCGGCATACACCAAACTGGCATCAAGACTAAGCAGAGAGGCACGCACAGTCAGCATGACAAAAGGATAAGTGTAGAGCGCCATCACCACACTGGAACCAAACAAACCATCAAAACTCGGTGTAGTCAGACCGGTGAGTTGTTCTATTTCGCCACCGGGTCCAAAAGCGGCATAAAGCGTGAAAGCGCCAATATAGCTGGGAATGGCTAAAGGGGAGGCCAGTAAAACCAACCAGAATTTACCCCAGGGGAGTCTGACATACGCAGTGAGTAATGCCAGCGGAACACCAATTAAGACAGCACCTCCAGCGGTGAACACCATCAGGGCTAACGTATTGGTAAGAATCTCGAGATTACGAGCATCAAACAGCTGTGGGCTGTCGGATGCCAGTGAAATCAATACCACAACAGGCATTAACGCTATCAGCGCAATGATCAATGCCAGAGGGTAAGACGGAGACCATCGCTTCATAAAACGCCGACGTTTCGCATCAAGTCGATGGTCGGACGCAAGTCACCCAGACGGGTTAAATCAATTTGTGGCGGATTAATGCTGTTTAATTTTGGTAATCCCTCTGGCGGATGGACGCCAGTCACAAGTGGAATTTCACAGGCTTCTTCAGCAAGGTAAGACTGCACTTCTTTAGTTAATAAATAACGGATGAAGTTGACCGGTAAATCACCTTCCTTGAGTGCCAGAATGCCAGAAGCATTAACCAGACAACCCGCATCGTTATTGGTGAAAGCCAGATCGACATTCGCATCCGGCTTACCTGCTTTCAAACGCAGCGTGTAGTAATGATTAGCCAGACCGATATCTACTTCACCGCGTTCCACAGCCATCACTACACCGAGTTCACCTGCGAACTTCTTGGCTTTTTGGTTCATGGCTTTTAGCCAGTCAGCAGTCGCTTTATCACCCTCCAGAATTCGCATGCCGGTAATAAAAGACTGAAACGCCGCATACGCCGGGGCCCAGCCGACACTCAAGTCGGTATCGGGTAAAGCCATAATATCGTCTGGGATTTTATCGGCAGTCAATTTCTCGGTATTAAACGGAATGGTTCTGATACGACCGGTAATAGGCACCCAGTCAGGAAACTGGAATTCATCACGCAGTTGGCCTGTCAGATCCTTGGGCAGTGGCTGTGCAAGCTCGGCCGATGTGACCATGCCCACCGCGCCAGAATCGACGGCCCAGAACAAATCTGCCCGACGGACACCAGCCTTAGCTTCAGCAAGGATGGCATTGGTCAGAGAAGCCGTCGGTCCACGACGGATGCGTAACTTAAGATCAGGGTTACGCTTTTCAATGGCTTTGATGACATTTTCATACAGTCCACCCTCACCGCGTCCAAGGTAGAGGGTTAACTCGCCTTCGAGTTTAGGTAAATCCTCAACCGACATCGCATTAGCAGGATCGGCGAGAACTTGTTTAATACTCAGTGGCAATGCACCGGCAGCGGCGAGCGCTGCCAGAGATTGTATGAATGTTCTACGTTGCATTTAGAAAACGTCCTTTCTCTCTTCCGCCGATTTTTCGAGTAAATCATGCGCTGTATCGATTTTGCCTTTCATCGTGTTCACAACTTCGCGAACTTCATCCAGGCTCTGGCCCTTCTGAATCGCTTGTGGCAGCACAACATTAAAATCTTTTTCCAGATCTTCTACCAGCCCGGCATCCAGTGAAATCAATTCACCTTCAACACCTTCAAACAGGTTCAGATAGGTATCGTGCACAATGCTGACAGCTTCTTTATCTAACTGCTCAGCATATTTGGCAACAACGCGATCCAGACGACCTTTGATCGCTTGAAGTGCTTCCAGAGAATTCGTTGGGTTGGCTTCAGTCGTGGCGACTTTGTCAGTCAGGCCTTTGTCTTGGTATTGAGCCGCTAATTTTACTGCACCTAGGGCTTGCCATAAAGATTGTTCGAGGAAACGTTGTTGAATACGGATGTCTTCAATCGACTCTTGTTCTTCCAAGGCATCCTTCACACCGTATAAACCCTGCCAAATAGAAGCGTAAACAGGAACATAATTGGTTTCGATAGCGGAATGGAATTTCACTTCTTCCCAGTATTCAACGAGTAATTCAGGTTTGGCTTCTTCTACACCACCTTTCTGATAACGGCTAATCATTTCTTCGACTTTTGTATTCAGCCACTTCACTTCTTTTGAGTAATTATCGAGGTTGTCAGATAAATGATTGACGTGTTCACCGATTGGGCCGTTGGCAAAAGTGACAGGGGCTGTAAATAAGGCAGCAGCGCCTAACAACGCTATAAGATGTTGGCGTTTGAACCAATTAATCGTCATCGTTTATATCTCCTGGAGTTGCGATGGGTTTTTGATTTAAGGTTATTTTTGATAATGATACTTATTTCTATTACCAGGGTAAACTAACTATTGTCTGGATGTTAGCTCAAACGGTGTGAGTTTTTTGCAAACTTGGCATTGTGTTTACACCAGATTGCAGGCTTCGACCTTATTTCGCGAGCGTTGTTTCATTTTGTTTGAGATATATAGGTTGCTTATACAAACGATAGGAAAGTGAATCACCCGGTGACTGAAAAAAGACGCCATGTTTGGCTAATGGAGCAGGCAAGCAATAAGTTTTGAGTGAGACGTTCAGTGTGCATTTTCAATATGGTCGCTATTGACAGTCATGCTATAAGTTTTTGAAGCATTTCAACTCCAACACTTTTTTATGACTTCAGGATGTCTGAATTAAGATGATCAGCAAGAAATATAGTTTTGATTTTGTCAGCAAATACTTGTGGCTTTTTAGTTTATTACTTAGTAGCGCCGCTTTTGCACAATCACCCTTTGAGCTTGCTGATGTGCTTACCGAGGCGGGGGAATCACATTCCTATATGGCCAAAGAAAAAGACCTAGAAGTGCCTGTTACCGTCATTCATGGTGCGGAGTCCGGTCCAGTTTTATTGCTAACGGCTGGTATACATGGCGATGAGTTTCCCGCTATTTTGGCCTTGCAACGTTTACGTGAAGAAGTCGATGCAAAGCAGTTAAAAGGTACGTTGATTTTGGTGCATCTAGCCAATTTACCGGGCTTTCATGCTCGCCGTGTTGCTCTGCATCCAGCGGATAATAAAAACCTGAATCGTGAATTTCCGGGTGAGAAGAATGGCACGCCGACCGAACAGCTGGCTGAATTTTTCACCCGTGAATTCATCAGTAAGATGGACTTCCTTATCGATATGCATTCCGGTAGCTGGAATCAGCAACTACTGCCACACGTTTATTCCCCCTTTGTAGATAGCGAAGAATTGGATGAGCTGACCTTTGAGTTTGCTAAAGCGACAGGTATGCAACATATCGTGATGTATGGTGAACGACCACGTGATCCAGCGAATTCAATTTCTTATCCGAATACGGCGATGACGCGTGGAAAACCAGGACTGACCACTGAAATTGGTCATCTGGGTCAAAGTGATGAAGCGTTTGTTGAAGCGACGCTTGAACTGTCACGTAACGCGCTCTATTTTCTGGATATGTTGCCGGGTGAGCCGACCCCGCATCCAGCCCCTGTGATTTATGACAAACTGAAATCAGTCGTCAGCCCTGTTGATGGTTTATTTACTCCCCGCGTTGAAATTGGCAGTGTGGTAGAAAAAGGCACCATCGTCGGTGAGGTGAGAGATTATTTTGGCAATGTGGTTACTGAGTTAACTTCTCCAATAAACGGCACCGTGATGATGATTAACGAAACCCCACCTGTTAAAGCGGGTGAAAGTCCAGTGACAATTGGGATAGAGCAGGAAGTTTAAGTCAGCATTAAGTAGACAAATATTGAATAACACCTCGGCCAATTAAACGTCTGGCCGAGGTGTTTATCGTCTTGGTGACAGCTATTACCAGCTAAGCTCTGGGTCGATACATTGATAAATTTGCCCCACACTCTGTTCAGTATTGAGTAGCTCATGGGCCAGTCTCGCTACTTCTTTCCGGTGAATCAAACCATGGACTTCCTGGTGTTGTGAGAGCTGACCGGTGTGGGTGAGATCACCGTCTTTCAGGCCGCCAGGGCGCAGAATGGTGTAATCAAGCGTACTGGTTTGCAGCCAGGACTCGGCTAGTGACTTCTCTCTTGCCGCTGCCCCAAACCCTTGTTTAGAGCGCTCAGACAAATATTGCCATGAGTCACCACAACCTAGGGATGTCACCAGTAGAAAGCGCTTGATATCGTGAACTTCCATGGCATTAATCAGGTAGCGATGACCGATATAATCCACTGGCACATCAGCACGGTAACTGCCCATCGTTGATATGACCCAAGCCTCTTTTGGCAGGCTGGAAACCGTCTGTTCTACCTGTGCTTGAATGGTGGCATCACAACTTAGTGCCTGCACTTTTAGCTCGGCTAACCGTGGGTTTTTTGCGGGGTCTCTAGCGACACCTATTACTTCAAAATCCTGCTCATGAAAATACTCCACCATGGCAGCACCTAAACCACTGGCCGCACCGAAAATAACAACCGTTTGCATACTTTCTCCTAGTTTGAACAGGTGATTAGTGTCTATTGATTCTGGAAGAAATACCAGTGACCCCATCATACAAATCCGGTAGAACTATGAATATGGAAAAAGTCATGGCTGGGAAACCATTTTGTCCTGATTTCTGAACCGAATAGGGTAAAGCTTAAAACGCCAATGAACCAGATGAAATTAAGTGGCTGGCATCAATAAAACAAAAATAGATTCAACATCCATAGGAGAAAGTATGAGAGAAAGAGTAAGAATGCAGTTGCTGCTATTTATCACCTTAATAATGATGGGGCATGCTGCATTAGCTGAATCGCAAAAAGAGAGAAACAACCTGAACGGTTTTTGGGTGGAAACCTCTGGCAGAGGAGTGTTAGCGATTGACGGTGATATAGCGACTTTTTCTACAAAGGGTGATTTGCAGGCTGAGGATCGATATCAGGTCGAGCAGAACGGCAATAAAGTCATTCTGACGCCAGGCAAAAACAGTGTCACATTTCATAAAACAATGACCACCACCATTGACTGGAATAAGCCTGTGCTGAGCCTTAAACATAATCGTTATACATTCGTTCCGGCACCAGAAATAAAAGCTGCTGAGCTGGACGGTTACTGGGCTGAAGAAAGCAAAACAGGCAATACGTTGGAAATACGGGCGATGGAGTACAAAGACCAGGCGAGTCGCTATGATTTCTATTGGTGGAAGGTGAATAACGGCTATGCGAGTTTTCAACAAGGTGTGGATGAAGATGTACCACTCAAAATCGTCAATGGTTTTGTTTTTACTAACCCCAACTTGTCTGATGCCTATCGTCATTACGCCATAAAACGTGAAGGTAACACCATTTATTATGTCGATAGTAATGGTGCAACCTGGTCAGAAACTAAAACCAAGACACTCAAACAGTATCAACCACCCAAAGGTTATAGAGATATGACGGCCATAGTGGAGCAGTATCAGTGATTTTTATTAATTCTAAATAACGCTTAATCTGAAAGGGCCAAATTGTGGCCCTTTTTTATTTTCTGTAGTGATAGTTTTATCCAGGTTAGTGACGTCTTTCACATTTGCAGATAAGGTAGAGCGACTTCATCATTTTCATAGCAATAAGGATGCGTATGCAGAGATTACTGACCTGGTTTGGACGAAGAGAACTCGCATTTTGGATTGTGCTGCTATTGATGTCAGGCTCTATGTGGTTATTCATGGAAGTGGCCGACGAAGTCATGGAAGGTGAGACTCAAGCGATTGATGAAAGGATTTTGTTGTCTTTGCGTCATGCTGATAACCCTGAAGAACTGTTGGGCCCACCCTGGTTAGAACAAGTCGGGCAGGACATCACCGCACTCGGTGGCAATACCGTACTGACATTGCTCAGCGTTTGGGTGATGATTTTCTTATTACTGATTCATAAACGTAAATTAGCCTTGGTCGTGCTATTGGCCACCGGCGGCGCATTACTTGCCAGCTTTATGTTGAAGAGTGGCTTTGACAGGGCAAGGCCGGATTTAGTGACACACGCCACCATGGTTTACACATCAAGCTTTCCCAGCGGGCACTCTATGTTATCAGCCAGTACTTACCTGACACTGGGGGCTTTGTTGGCACAGTTTCAAACCAGCTGGCAGGTGAAAATACTCATTATTTGTACATCTATTCTGCTAACAGTATTGGTCGGTATCAGCCGTGTTTATCTGGGCGTGCATTGGCCGACAGATGTTGTCGCTGGTTGGACGGTAGGTTCTGCCTGGGCTCTTATGTGTTGGTATCTGTCTCGTCAGTTTGTGCATGAAAAAATCGACACGGTGTTGAATGAGTAATCAGCTTTGAGTCACTCAACGACAAATCAAATTCTGGCACGGATGGGCTATGCTGCCAGAGGGCTTATCTATGTCACTATCGGCGTGTTGGCTTTTCTCTCTACGCTAGGATTGGGAGGAGAGGAGGCGAGTAGTAAAGGTGCCATTCTCAATCTCAAAGAGCAGCCTTTTGGTCAAACGCTGTTAGTCATACTGATTATTGGTTTGCTCGGCTACATTATTTGGCGCTTTACTCAAGGCATAAAAGATGCCGACGGGCATGGTCATTCGTTTAAAGGCTTGGTTGTGCGTGGCTCCTTAATCGTAAGTGCCATTACTCACAGTATTCTTTGTTACTGGACCATCAAATTATTGCTTCATAATACAGAGGACTCGTCAGGCGATTCAGCATCTTCCAGCCTCTCGGCCTATCTGGGATCAGACATCACGGCTTTCGTCGTTGGTATTATTGGCTTGATATTAGTGGGTGTGGGTATTGCTCACTTGTTTAAGGGCTATAAAGCTCGATTTGAGCAATATATGGCCATACCTCAAGCACATTATCACTGGATGAAGAAAGTTTGTCAGTTTGGGCTGATATCGAGAGGCATCGTCTGGTGCATTATTGGTTGGGTCGTGCTGCGTTCCGCTTTTATTTCTGGCACCAGTGAAAATAAAGGGATCAGTGACGCGTTGGAATGGTTACAGACAACACCTTTTGGCAGTTGGCTCACCATGACGGTGGCTATCGGCTTAATAGCTTTTGGTCTTTATAGCTTTCTGGAAGCGGTATATCGCCGTATTGAGCATTAAGCGATGACATACAGGGAATAATTTATGCAGCATGCCTTGATACTGATTAACCCTCACAGCCGTAACGGTAGTGAATACGCTTTGCAAGAAGCCATAGAAACACTAAAGTCTGGCGGGTTTGAGGTTTCAGTGAAAGAAACCGAAAGCGAAGATCACTTAGTCACACTCATTGAAAATTATGAAGATGAGGATGGTGTGATTATCCTCGCTGGTGGTGATGGCACTATCAGCACGGGGCTGGAAGCCATACATAAATATCAACGCACCATGGCGATATTCCCGCTGGGCACAGCCAATGATCTGGCGCGATCGCTAGGTGTGCCAGAAGATCTAATCGCCGCAGCACAAGTCATTGTTGATGGTAAACGCGAACGAATCAGCCTGGGTAAAGTAAATAACCATTTTTTTGTGAATGTTGCTCATATCGGGCTGGGTGTGGATGTCACCCGAGAACTCAGCTCAGATAGCAAGAAATGGTTTGGTGTGTTGGCCTATTTAGGCGCCTTCATCAAAGCTTTCAAGCGAAACAAAAGCTTTAAAGTCCATATCAAAACCGATGACTGGCAGAGCTCAAGCCGAGCAATTCATCTTGCTGTTGGCAATGGTCGGTATTACGGAGGAGGCAATATTGTTGACCAGCGTTCTACATTAGTAAACGGTCAACTTCATTTATTTTTTATCAAGCCACGACCATGGTGGCAATTGTTATTATTAGGGCCTAACTTACGTGATGGGGCATTGGCAAATGAGCGCCATATCGTGCGTCACTCTGCTCAACACTTTAGTATTCACACCTCTAAACCCAAAGAGCTGGAAGCTGATGGTGAATTTAAAACCACGACCCCTGTCGAATTTGAGATTATCCCTGAAGCCATAGAGGCAATTGTCGGGGACATACCTACCGATTCTGGAGACGTTTAATATGTCGATAATACGAACAGATGCACAGGCTGATGCCCTGGAAATTCTGAAATTACTCATACAAACAGTCGATTTTTACCGTGCAATGGGTGAGGAATTAAGCAAAGAAAATATTCAGCACCAGCTGTTTGATATTGCAGACGAACGTGAAGCGTTCATTACCTCTTTTCAGCAAGTCATCAAAGAACTCGGCGACTTACCTTCCACCCCCGATGCCGACAGAGAATGGATTGAAGAAATTGGCGGGAAACTGACTCAACTTTTCTCTGATGATCCTAAACAGACAATTGAAGAAAAATGCCTCGAGAAGGATCAAGTTCTGGCCAACCTTGTTAACACCACCACACTCGGTGAACAATCAGCAGAAATCAAACAACACCTAGACTCACTCGACCAACACCTGAAAAGCTCAAAAGCGCGTTTAGCTGGAGACTAGGACTGAGCTCGCAGTGCTGATATTAAATTAGAACCTAAAGCGATCACTATGCGGGCACTATTTTTCACCCTATACTCAAACTGTTGGCCCTATAATTCTCTAAATAAAAAATGACTTTCATTAATAATCAACGTGTTAGACTTTCTAGAAATGAATTATAAGGCCGCCTGTTTAATATTTATTATGAGGCCAGTGGCCTCATAAAACAGACTCTTATGCCTACGAAATCTGAATTGAGGTTTAACCAACACCAATGGCGCATCTTACGGATATGGAAGAACTACTCGCGACTGTCATTTCAGGCGACGTCCGCGACTATATGCGCGAAGCAATGAATTGCTATATGTCCAGCGCGTACAGAGGATGCATTGTTCTCAGTTACATTGCCTTGTTTGATGACTTGCTTGCCAAACTAGCCGAACTAGGAAAAGTGAATAGCGATGCAAGAACCACTTACCAAGAAGCTGAAAAAAAGAAATCTGACCAAGAGGTATTTAAAAGTTATCTCATTGATCAGTTGGGTTCTAAGAATCTACTCTCGAGCTTAGATACAGCATTCTTCAGCACTTTGCGTACTTTAAGAAATAAATCCGCCCACCCATCTGGCCATAAGCCGTCACCAGAAGAGGCTAGGTTTATTTACTTCGAGGTCATTAATCGATTTCTGAGTCGACCGATACTATCCACAACTCAGCTAGTAGACGAAATAATTGGCAGATTAAAAAACAAAAACTTCTTTCCAACCTCACAAATTACAGATATATCAGAGGTTGTTGAAGAGGAGATTGAGTCACTTCATAACGAGGCTTATCCTCAGTTAATAGTAAAATTAACCAAAGAGTCGGTCGCAAGCGATGCTGACACCAAAAGGAATGCCGGATTCTTTTTAACTGGCCTCGCTTATCTGGATAAGCCTGAAATAAATGTTCTTCTCCAGAAGAAAGTGATTCAGCCTAAATCGGATGATGCGGACTACCATCATTTAATACTTCGCTTGGTGTCATCAAACGGACAACTCTTTAAGGGAATAAACAAAGCAAGCGTTACCCGTTTTAAAAATATATTTATCGAACGAATCGATAGCGTCAAAGCGACTGTTAGTGACACACAATTTTCTCATCCGATATCGGTATTTGTTTCTTTGTCTAAGGTGTTAAGTGATAAGGAAATACTAGATATATTCAAGGAAGAGATTGGAAAATCTCTTCAATAGAAAGCCATACTCTAATTACCTCCTTGATGCGCTCGCAGATCTGCCTAAAACAAAGGTGGAGTATATTGAGACCATCAAGAAAAAAGCTGGCTCGGCCACATTTGATGTAGCTAATGCTTTTGCTAGCTCAGTGGGCGATATTGATGAGTATTTGGCCGCAATAACTACTGATGAAGATGCATTTCAGATTGTGGTAGCAGTACTAGAGGCGGCCGCTTGGGGCGCATTTGGGGCGCAAGGGTTAGAGAAAACAAAATTTTCTAAGACCCCTAACATCAACGCCAAAGCAATAACATATTTAAATGGCAATAAGCGTAAGTCGAAAGCATATATCAAAGAAAAGCTTGATATAGATGTAAAGGCTGAAAAATTCATAGATGACTATTTCGACCATGAAGAATGATGGCATAACAAGTGCGTCAACTAGGACGCTCCTTACGTCGCGCCTGTTACGCAAGCGTTATGTCTAAATGAGAAAACATGGATGCTTGACGATTTTATCTACGAAATAAAAATTCATAGAGTTTTAAAGAAGCTAGCTCGACAGCGAGTTGCCATGATTTTAGAGCCAGGTCATGTGCCCGTTATTGAACGTGCAATTTCTCGAGACGAACAAACTAATGCTCTTCTATTGACGGCTGAAATTAGAGGTTGGGTTGAGGTTCTCCATGAAAACTTACCTACAGGAAAAATAACTGAAGAAGGCAATATCAACCAGTCACAGCCTTTTGATTCATTGCAAAATCACTATAAATTAACAGACTCTGGTTGGGCTGCTATTCAACGTAGACATCAATTGTCTTTATTAAGCCTGGGTGTGGCGCTATTAGGAATTTATGTTGCGTTCAACACATAAAAAATGCTTAAAAAAACTCCGGCCACAACTAGCGTGGCCTCGGTGGGACTGTCGCTACGCTCCGGCCCCTTGGAATCAATAGAGTCAGAATGTTTGATTTTAGCCATTTTTACACTGACCCAAATAATTAGGGATTTTAATTTCAATCATTAAGGACAAACACTATCATGCTAAAAAATTACCTTAAGCACGCACATCGTTTTCTGTTTATTGTGCTTGCAAGTATCTCCATGCAGGCTCTCGCTTCGGACAGCCTTATTCCTGATCGAATAGAGTCGTTTGAAATTAATGGTCTTTCACTTAACTCCTCTGTCGAAGAGTTCAAGGAGCTCACAAAGAATGGCTTTGAATGTAGACTTAAGGATCGTTTTGCTGTTAATTATTGGACATGTCGTTCTAACCAGAAGCAAAAAAACAAGATAAAGCTAATAGTGGGCGTTGATAACAATAAAATCGTATCAATTAACTACTCCAGCCAAAGCACCACAAATTCATTTGCTCAGTTAAGAAGTGACATCACGGAATTGAACCAGGTATTACTCGAAGAAGGTATCGCTCAAACAGAGAAAAATATGAACGACAAAAACATATTTTTTTATAAAAACGATGAGTCGCCTGTAACGTCTATGACAGAAATGTTTCTTAAGACTACGCTTGAGTGTTCAATGGAAAAACCAAGTATCTATGGCTTGGAAGTCACAATAATGACAGTTGGCGACCTTGATAACGTCGGCGTGACGATGTACAAAAAACACTGCTAACAAAACCAAGTTGGCTGCCCCTTTAGCTAGTACTGTATTTCCTGTTATCAATCTGTCTATATGAGAGGGTTTCCAATGAATTCAGCATCATTTAGTCAAATCGTCAAAACCATACTGACACTGTTGTTCATAGCCACAAATCTCGTTCCAATCGCCTCTGCGCGACAGAACTTACCTGAGTTAACAGCGGAACTGAAACAGAAGGCTATGGAGTGTCGTGCTGCACGCAGCGACTGTTTGCAAGCGTGTAATTTTCCATCGCGGGAGCTTGAGCGTGGCAGGGTGGTAGCGGATGCCGATATTCAAGCCTGCCGGGATGCCCATGCCAAGCTCGTACCTCAAACAACATCTGAACCAACATGGACGCCTGAATATGCTTCGATTCCGGATGTGGTTGGCGTCTTACGCTTTGGATCCTCGGTTAATGCAAAAGGGCGTGATGACTGGAAGCGTTACTGCCGGTCAGCCGCTATAGTCGGTGACGGTGCGCCGTTGGATATACCTAAAGGCGCCACCGTGAAGGTGTCAGGGATTCGCTATGTGACCAATCCTATTAATACCTTTGACTGGAGTAAGAACGCCTGCCGTGCAGATAGTGTTGAGGTTCTCACGACACCCTAATTATTGTGGAGCTTGATACAACGGTGATGAGATATAATCAGTTGAGGTTTTGCCTTTGCCAGAAGCTAGGTGAGCAAGATGACCGCAGGGATTGAAGGATATGAGAGACATATCTCTCGCTTTATTGAAACCAGCCAAGCGTTGGATTTTCAAATCGTATGCAGAGATTTTGTTGAGTATTTACCCACTGAAAAAAGTGATGTGCTGGATGTGGGGGCTGGCGCTGGCCAAAATGCAGCAGCATTAGATGAGCTAGGGTTTCATGTTACAGCCATAGAACCCATGCAGGAGTTCAGAATTGCCGCCCAGAATGCTTACAAAGCGTTATCTGTAAAATGGTTGGCTGATAGCCTCCCTCATTTATCAATTCTGGATTCAGCGGATGCTCATAAATTTGAATTCGTTTTAATAGAAGGCGTTTGGCATCACCTAAACGACAAGGAAAGAGAGCAAGCCGCTGCCAGAATTTCTAGCATCGTAAAGCGAAATGGGAAATGCGCTATCTCGTTGAGAAACGGTCCTGCCGGGATGGGAACACGTATGTTTCCTACTGATCCCATGCAGACTAGCGAGCTATTTAAAAAATACGGTTTTGATTGTATTTTTATGGCAAAAAATCAAGATAGCATTCTACCTAATAAGGAGAATGTAAAATGGTCACGCATCGTTTTACAAAAGCAATAGATAGATGCCTAACGAGTGAGTGTTATTGACTCCCTCGACTGAGACTTTTTCTACGCTTTTATTAACTCTCAAATGCAGGCGTGACGATATTAATCTCCTGACCCTAACTATTCTGTATTAGAGAGTGGTTTGTCTTTAAACGTCGATCCCCCCAATTACTTTGTCGCTACGGTGGCGTCGGTGGTTGAGGCATAATCGGTGCCTTTTCAGCATCTTTCTGTTTTTTATCATCAGGATCGTCTGGTTGATATGTCCCTTCTGAGGGCTTTGGCGCCTCAGGCGTTTCTTCTGCTTCTTTTTCTTCTTCATCTGAGAGCTTCATTGAAGCAGCGATGAGACTTGAAAAGTTTGTTGTGTTTTCGGTGTTTAAATTTTGTAGTGTCATTGTATTTTTCCTTGAATTAGTTAAAGAAGACTTCTCGCTATTACAAGAGTGAAACGACTTATTTGATAACTCTGTGTTGAGTTGAGTGATAATCACTAATGAATGATATTGCGGTAGACATACATTATTGTTGAGGAATTTTCTTTACCGCCGATGTCATTTTCACCCTAGCAAAATAGGACGCCTAACACAATTAACTGGGTTTACTATCAATAGATGCATCCTTGATTCAGAGTGAGATAAACAGTGTGATTGAATCTGTGGCATCTGTTTACATACGGGTATAAGATGAACTTACCCAAACAAAATACTGGGGGAGTGAATGTGAAACGTAAAACATGCGTTTGTACTAGAAAAGCTGTGTAGGTCGTCAGATGTGCCAGAACGAGTCAGACCAGCCAGTTTACGTTGAAAGCGTTTTAGAACAGAAACTTAAACTGCTTTTTACGGCGAGCATTTTTTCCATTGCGATTAATGCCTTGCTAGGTTTGATACTGATTATTGTTCAACACCCAGTGATACCTTTATCGACTGCCTTAAGCTGGTACGGTGTATTGGCGATTGTTTTGATCTCACGATGTATTTTGTTGGTGTGCTGGCAAAGAGATCTCAACAAAGCAGAACTTAATCAGACTCGATGGCTACAGTACTTTCGTTTCAGTGTTTTGATATCGGGCATCATCTGGGGAATAGGTGGTGTCATCCTGATGCCTCAAGACAATATTGCCTATCAGGCATTTTTGTCTTTTACCATTGGCGGGATAGCTTCGGGGGGGATGGCTTCACTCTCGGTGGACCGAAGATCGGTCGTGGCTTTTGTTCTTCCCACCATGGTTCCACATATTCTGATACTTTTTCTGCAAGGAGAACCGATAACATATGGTATGAGCGCCATGCTGGTGCTGTTTGTATTGTTTGTTTTTCTGGCGGCTAAAAAATCAGGCGAAACCTTCCTGGAAAATGCAAAGCTACGTATCAAAGCATTAGAAAGCGAATCACGTTTGCGAATGATGTTGGACTTTAGCCCCACTGCGGCATCCATTATTGATATCGACACACAAGAAGTGGTCTTTGCGAATAAAAGTTACGCCTCTTTAATCGAAAAGAAACATCAGGAAGCTATAGGCGTCACGCTTCGACGTTATTACGCGAATAAAGTTGAATATGATGATACGGTGAAGTTAATTGAGCATGGCCAGCAGGTGAATAACCAGTTAGTTGAACTCTACTTCCCTGATAGCCAGCAAGCAACTAAATGGGTTATCGCCTCCTATCTTCAAATTGAATATCACAGCAAACAAATGATTTTGGCATGGTTTTTCGATATTACAGATAGAAAAGTTATGGAGGAGCATGCCCAGCACCTCGCTCATCACGATGCACTGACCGGGTTGCCAAATCGGATCTTATTCAGAGAACGGCTGCACTTGGCGATGACCATGGCAGAGCGGGATAAATACGCATTAGCCTTAATGTTTATCGATTTGGATGAGTTCAAACCGATTAACGATACCCACGGGCACGATGTGGGGGATGCCGTATTGATTCAGTGTGCCGAAAGAATACGTGCCTGTCTCCGCAAACCCGACTCCGTCGCTAGGCTAGGTGGTGATGAATTTGTCGTGTTGCTGCATAAAGTCAGCGATGAACAGGCCGCCATCCACGTTGCTGAGAAAGTTTTGGAGTCATTGCAAAGCCCCATGACATTTGAAGATTTAACTGTCAGCGTCGGAGCCAGCATTGGCGTGGCGCTCTATCCTGTGCATAGTACTGAAGAGGATGGGCTATTAAATTGTGCTGACTTTGCTATGTACGATGCTAAAAGAAATGGGCGAAACCGGGTCAGGTTGTTTCAGAATGAGTATAAGTAGCTTGTTAATAAGCTCATTCATCAGGATGAAAGTCAATCACTGGAATGCTATCGAGTTTGTGTGGGATCTCAGATAATCGATAGTAATATTTTAATAAGTAAACTGATATAACCCCAATAATCAGGCAAAAAAAAGCCCCCAAAATATTTTTGGAGGCTTAAATGCTTGCTTTTTTCTAGACTAGAAAGTTAACTAATCTTAATTACGCTACTTTTGCAGTTTTACGGCGTAATCCCATAAAACCAAGTAATGCTGGAGCAAATAAGAAGGCTGCAGCTGGAACTGGAACAGCACTCACTGATACAGCATCTAAGCTACCACCAAATGAGTCATCAAGACCATTGGCTGCGAAGGTCAAAATATCATTACCCAGAGCATCGACTAAGAACGTATAAACAACCCAGTCATGTTGAGCGCCACCGATAGCAGTAACGGTATCAACCATTACACCATTCCAGAATATAGAAATAGCGTTTGTATCAGCTGATTGGCTGATGCGACCAGAATATGCAAATGACAACTCATAAGATGAGCCAGCCGTTGTTGCTAAAGTTTGTGTGATGCTGCTGTTGTGAGTCGTATCCAGCTCAACAAATTGGTCACCATCATAGGCTGTGCCTGCTTTGTTATCACGCACTTCAACACCGTCTTCACCAGCTTCCCAGTTGGTTAAATCACCATCATAAAGAATGGTCCATGAACCAGATTGAATATCAGGATTTTCGAATGAGCCGTTTGATACTAAATTGACACCTGCAGCGTGTACTTGTGCAGATACCCCCAAAATAATTGCTAGACCAGCTAGTAGTTTTTTCATTGCTATTTCCATAAAGTCATGCAACCCAGCCATCTTTCCATAGGGGAAGACCTGTAGCTTTCCGTCCTTGGCTCACACCAAGTTTGGCTCTATTAAAAATAATGAAGCAACTGTAGTTTATGTTGTTGGAATTAAAATAAAAATTGTACTTTAGTACAGTATTGAGAGGAGAGAGTGGTTTTGAAGTAATTGTCCTGATTAGTGAATTTAAAGGCTTTTATTATTGAATCTGTCTAAATCGCTTATCAGACGAGGGTGAGTTGATAGCTGTTTTTATGTGCTTCTAATCTCTCATAACATTTTCCAACGCACTCCCTCACTAACAGGCATAATTTGCAGAACAATTTCATTTACCTGCGTAGGATTCTGCTTTGTTAAGTTATCGTCATTCATTCCATGCGGGTAATTTTGCTGATGTGTTGAAACATATTGTGCTGATCGAATTGCTTCAGCACATGGTGAAAAAAGAAAAAGCCTTTAGTTATATTGATACCCATTCCGGGGCGGGGTTGTATCACTTACGTTCGGACCACGCTGAAAAAAATCAGGAATATCAAAAGGGTATTACAAAACTGATTGATTTGGGTTGGCCTGAGCTACTGTCATATCAGACGGCAGTGAAAGCGGTGAATGCTGGCAATGATCTGACGTTTTATCCTGGCTCACCTTTGTTGGCGACGCAGTATTTACGTGCACAGGATCAAGCCTGGTGCTTTGAGCTGCACCCAGAAGATAGTGTGTTTCTGGCAAATAATCTGCGCCCATTTAAGCAGGCACGTGTCAGAAGAGAAGATGGACTGAAAGGTTTACTGAGTTTATTACCACCTGATTCACGTCGGGCACTGGTATTGATTGACCCGTCTTATGAGATAAAGTCAGATTATGATGAAGTCTTTCAGACTGTGCTGAAAGCTCATAAAAAATTTGCCACGGGAACATATGCGATTTGGTATCCGGTGGTGGACAGAGCGCGTATTAACCGACTGGATAAACAGTTAATAAGCAGTGGTATCACGAATATACAACGCTATGAACTTGGCTTAGATGCCGATTCCTCCACACGCGGTATGACTTCATCGGGCATGTTTGTCATCAACCCACCATGGCAGTTAATGGAGACCATGACGGCATTACTACCCAAGTTAGTGAAAACGTTGGGCGAAAACACCGGTGCGTTTTATCGGGCTGATATTCTGGTGGCACAGTAGAAAAGACGTTCTTCATCAGTGCTTCAATTATGGTGATATATCGGATTTCGGCAAAGATCATAGCGCACGGTTTCTTTCGGTTCTGTCTTCAACTATTCTAGCGATAACAATTATTTAGCATGATCATGCGGATCATCGGTGGGATGGCTGACAAATTTTCAGTAATCAGCATCTCTGAAACAAAAAGTTTACGGAGTAATAACAGTGCAGAAAGTAGCCATTTTGCAGCATGCGGAGGGTGAATGGATTGGCTCGATGCAGGGTTGGTTTGCTGATAAAGCGTATGAGTTGCAGACATATCGCCTGGATTTTAATGAAGCATTACCGACGATTGATACCTTTGATTGGTTATTAATCATGGGTGGTCCGATGAGTGTGAATGATGAAGACACTTATCCGTGGTTGCCTGCTGAGAAAAAGTTGATTAAAGAAGCGATTGAAGCCGGTAAAAAAGTGTTGGGCATTTGTCTGGGGGGGCAACTGATTGCCTGCGCAATGGGGGCGAAAGTTTACCAGAATGAACAGCAGGAAATTGGTTGGCACACAGTTACCAAAACTGATGATTCCGCCACCTGGATGCCTGATTCATTTGAACCATTAAGCTGGCATGGTGAGTGTTTTGAACTGCCTGTAAATGCGTTTCCCTTCGCGAGTAGTCTGATTACCCCTTATCAAGGTTTTCATCTGGGTAAATACGTCTGGGCACTACAGTTTCATTTAGAGGCAGAGCACGGTACGGTCGATGCATTTTATGCTATCGAGAAGTCCTTGCCTGAAGGCGAATATGTGCAGAGTGAAGCGGAGTTATTTGATGACACGCCGTACCTACAACAAAGCCGTGAAGCGATTTTTGCGTTATTACATCAGATGAATGATTAAATAAATAGTCTAGTGACGCCTTGCGTGACTAGACTGTTTCTACGACTTCAAACGTCATACCCGCATGGATTTCACCATCACTCAGCACGTCGGCACGTAAGCCACTTTTATGCACAAAGGCTTTCACCACGTCTTTTTTAGCTATCGTGTCATTACTTAATAATTTGCCAAGCGTGGAGCAGGGCTCACACAGCTCGATACCCTTGAAACGCACACCACCAATCAGAAATTCTTTGCCGACCAGATCATTCAATCGGATGCCTTGGGTGATGACATTTCGTCGGGTATCGGCCAGTTGGATACGCTGCTGGTAATTATTGTTAAAGGCTTCGATTTCTTCCATTTCAATAAAGGTAATATTCTGCCCCGGCCACTGAGCACGATCAAAGTTACGGTCACCGACGATGCCTTTCCCCATGATGAGGTCGACCTTATCGACATTAAGCTGTTTTCCAAGATTGTGTTCAGCAATATAGATGGTATGAATCATGGCCATGTCCTCAATAAAAAAAGGAGTGAACACCTAAGGTATCCACTCCAAGGAACAGATCGTTGAATAACACTCAGCTAGAGTTTCAGCACAAAGTGTTTGGTTATCGGTTCGATGATTTCCCAAGTACCGACAAAGGTTTTTTCAAACACCATGGATTCGCCAGCACTTAGAGTAAGAGGTTCACCTCCTTCAGCCGTGACAATCGCTTTACCGGCCATGATTTGGACAAACTCCCAACCACCATAGGTCGCATGATAGGTGCCTTGAGTCGCTTCCCAACGACCTGACAGTATGCTGCCATCTTCGCTTTTGTATTCAATCCAGGTCTTCATGGTCGGGTTGCCCGTCTGTTTCACCCAGCCATCCAGATCCGACTCGATCGGCTCAACGGTTTTATCGATAATCTTGGTAACGCTTGTCATGATGTTCTCCAGTCCACATAGGTTGTTTAGGCTTCTTTCGCCACAGGAATTTCGCTCTTATCAGAGAGATAGGCTTCCAGTGAGTCATCCAGTGCATCTATCCAGGGAGTATGATGTTTAGGTGACATGGTGCCTGTCATCAGTGAACGGTAGGAGTGATCACGGAAGGTCATAATGTTTTCTTTTTTATGATGTTTCCATTCAAGGAAGGTTTGGTTGACTGCCGGAATATCGAATGACGGATAGTCGGTCATGTCAATCAGTTCCTGAATGTAATCACCTTGATAGGTATACATTTCTTCAGCGGTTTCCAGCGTCAGTTCTTTTTCACGCCAAGCCATACTATCGGCTTTCATCTCTTCTTTTGATGGTAATGGGATACGTCCCATAATCACATCACGGGCATACCAGGCTTGAGCATCAAACATATTGAAGCTATACCATTGATCCTGCATACCAATGTAGAAGAATTTTGGATTGTCTTCCCACACCACGCCTTTGTATAGGTCGAGCGGCCATAAGCGGTTATTGGTCACCAGTCGCAGATCATCATTGAGGAATGGGAAGTGGTGAATGTAGCCCGTGCATAAAATAATGGCATCAACGTTTTCAGAGGAGCCATCAGCAAAATAGGCTTTTTCCGTATCAACACGAACCAGATTGGGTCTTTCATCCCAGTTTTCAGGCCATTTATAGCCCATAGGTGCCGTGCGATAGCAGCTGATCAGTTTTTTCGCGCCGTATTTATAACATTGCGAACCGATATCTTCGGCGGAGTAACTGCTGCCCACCAGTAAGACGGTTTTATCTTTAAATTCCAGTGCGTCTCGGAAGTCATGGGCATGCAGAATGCGACCACCAAATTTGTCGAATCCTTCAAACTCAGGCACATAGGGTGTGGAGAAGTGACCGGTACAACAGACTACATAATCAAACTCTTCTGAGTAAATCGTGTCAGTGCTATGGTCCTGGACAGTGACGGTAAACGTCTGAGTGCCTTCGTTGAATTCAACATGACGAACAGCGGTATTAAAACGGATATATTTTCTGACGCCGGCTTTTTCAACACGGCCTTTGATGTAGTCCCACAACACTTCACGTGGCGGGTATGAGGCAATCGGTTTGCCAAAGTGCTCGTCAAAGGTGTAATCAGCAAACTCTAAACATTCTTTCGGACCATTAGACCACAGGTAACGATACATACTGCTATGAACAGGTTCGCCATTTTCATCTAAGCCGGTGCGCCAGGTGTAATTCCACTGGCCGCCCCAATCCGCTTGTTTTTCAAAACAAACGAGTTCAGGAATATCTGCACCTTTTTCTTGTGCGGACTGGAATGCTCTCAGTTGTGCCATACCACTTGGGCCTGCACCAAGTATCGCAATACGAGTTGCCATAGGGGTTCTCCATTAGTGTTATTTAGTCAATCATGCTGCGAAAATCGACAGCGCTTACCGACCAAAATAGCTCGCTTTGTTAGCGGGAGAAATCCTCTTGAGTGGGTATCCCAAAAGGGTAAAAGTGGGGGTAGATTAGCTTAGAAAACATCATCTTAATCAGCTGTTAAGATTCAGTAGTCAACAGTAGAATGCCCTCCACACCAAGCACCATGCCGCTTTCCGAATAAAGGCCTCGGCCTTTATCCTGCACACTGACTTCTCTGCCATCTGCCCGGGTTAAACGGTAGTGAATATCAAAGGGTGAAAATGTTTCTAATGCCTGTTGTACATCCTCCCATACACGGGTGGCATCATCTGGATGAATAATAGACCCGAGCGAGACTTGTGACTGGTTTAGCATGCTCTCAGCTGTGTAGCCGGTAATGAGCTCACAGCCCTCACTGACATATTCCATGCTCCAACTGGCATTGTTCCTTGAGCGATACAGCATAGCAGGCAAGCGGTCGACCAGACTTTGTAAGCTTCGGTGGCTGGCATGACGCACTTCTTCATTTCGCACTTGTGGTGTGATGTCACACAAAGTGGCTGAAAGGGGATAGAGCTGGTCTTTATTGACAGATTGAATTCGCATTTCACACCAACGTAACTCACCACTCGCACTAATTAAGCGAAACCAGACTGTTTCATGCTGGTTAGGAGTGATTTTATTGAGTAGCTGTGACCAGCTAGGAAGCTCTTCTGGATGCAGAAAATCAGAAAACAAACGGCCAAGCGTTTGTTCAACGGGAATGCCGGTGATGGTTTCCCAATACTGATTAATAAATTGCACCTGATGCTGTTTGTCGAGTAACAACACCACATCATTCAAACTATTAAACAGCTTCAGTAATTGCGCTTCTTCCGCTTGCGTTTGTGGCTGACGGCGGGGCCATTTCAACAAGGTCATTTTTACATTTCCTTGTCCAGTAGCTCTGCGGAGAGGTTGCGGTGAGCCCACGCTGCCAGTTCAAGTCGGGAATGCAGGTTTATTTTACGCAACAGACTTTTTACATAGACTTTAACCGTGCCATCACTAATACCCAATTCACGGGCAATCAGTTTGTTATTTAGCCCTTTAGCTATAAAAAATAGCGTTTCACGTTCACGCTCAGTGAGGTGAGACAATATAGAACTGGAGGGTGTGTCCTCATCTTCCTTATTTTCACGCAGATGGCTGGCGAGAGACGTAATAGCACCGGCATTCATGGCGACATTCCCATGTAAAACCGACAGTAATTGCGACAAAATCTCATCAGGTGGTGTGTCTTTTTGCAGGTAACCATTAGCACCGTAGCGTAGAGCTTCGAGTAATTTATCCTGTTCATTACAGGCGGTGATAATGATGATTTTTAATTTATCGTCATGTTCACGCAGTTGTCTCAATACACCCAGGCCCGACTTGCCGGGCATCTGCATGTCCAATAGTAGGATATCCGGGTAAGTATTCTCTATATTGTCGAGTAAGGCTTCAGCATTATCGTATTCAGCAATAACGGTCATTTCTTCACTGTCGTTGAGCAGTTCAACCACGCCACGACGAAATAAGGGGTGATCATCGACAACCACTACAGTAATTGGGGTATCACTCATTCATTCGCCTCCAGATCCAGGCTGAGATCAACCCGGGTACCGCCTTCGGGACGGTTATTAATCTCTAAGCTGGCGCCGATACGATCAGCCCGTTCTTTCATAATCTGCAAACCAAAACTATCACTTCGGGCGGCCTCTGGGTTAATGCCCGTCCCGTTATCTTCAATTTGAATATGAATGAGTGAGCTGGTTTTTAGGAGGAGTACCACACGTGCATGTGTGGCATGAGAGTGACGGACGATATTACTGAGGCTTTCACGAACGATATACAGCATTTGCATCGACTGCTGCGGTGACAACATATTTAGAGGCAGACGATTGTCCAGTTCGAATACGATAGCCGATTGATGTTCAAACTCTTTTATAGAATTAATCACACCCTGTGAAAGATTCTCACTTTGCATGGTCAGACGTGAGGAGGTGATCAGTTCGCGTGTTTGATGATAAGCGCATTGTGTATAGGAGGCTAAATCTTCAGTAATCGGTTTCAGTGAACTGAACTCATCCTGCTGACAGAGTTTATCCAGTTTCAGGCTTTTTAGACGTAAGTATCCTAATACCTGTGCCAGTGAGTCATGTAGTTCAGCCGCATACATCGCACGCTCGGATTCCAGGGCCTTTTTTAATTTGCTTTCCTTGTGATACCAGGCTTGTAAGCCTTTATATAAGGTGTTTTCAATGCTGGCGGTTTTCCACTTTAATTGTTTAGTACTCGGCACCGTGTCACGAAATAAAAATAAGGACCAGACGGTCAGATTGTCGTGCTCGAATAAACGGTTGGGGGCGACAGTCAGGCCATCTACTTCCATCATGTCACTGGTATCGGGTGCCTTACCGACAGTGAATAAGTGATGTAATGACTGCATCAGTTTTGCTGGTGGCGCTTGCTCCAGACCATGATGCATAAAGGTTTCAGAAGTAGACGGGTTACTGAACAAAATCAACAGCTCTGCTTGCTGTTTATGCGGAAATAGATCCTCCATCAGGGATTGGAGTGATTTTAGTACAACGGGCAGGGTTTCACTGATATGTTCAGCGGTGGCGAGTTTAAAGGCTAAGTCATTGAAGTCTAGAGAGGGTAATTCCTTATTTTTGGTGACAGCGCGTACTGTTTCACCAAACCAAGTCTGCCCATCTATCCAGCTTTTGAGTTTGATATTGATCATCTGTATTACCTTCGCAACGTCCACACCAGAAATGGAGTGGTCTGTCTTACGTTTGTTTTGTTCTGTAACAGCAGATTTTGTGCCATTTCACTGAGTATTTGCCGGGTTATAACTAATGGGATACTCCATCAGGAGGATTGAATTATGTTTACTGAAGGTAAATATTGTTAAACCTAGAGAAATTTATTTTTTTGTCAGACAGGCAGAACAATATTGTGCACTTTTCTGGTTCAGAGCCTGTTGAGCTTGCACCAGAGATGAACAAAAATCACGCCGGCTTATCGCTGGAAGACAAGGTAAAACATGTTAGAAATGATCGAAGAAGAATGGGATGAAGAACGGTTTCTTAATCTGCAATCGCCGATAGATAGCCAACAATTTCGAGTTGAGGGACAGCAAGCGATCCGCTTGTCGCTACATGTGGGGGATGTGCTTGAAATCAACAGTGTCGATGGTGAACAGCCCGGCGAGTTAATTGTGTTGGATAAGCAAGGACAAGTGGCGCCTCAGTTATTAGATACCCGCTCGCCAGTCAATGCAGAACATATTCAAAGGCAGTTGCAGCAGGAAGATCTGGCTGCGAAGGCCTTAGCTCAACAGTTCGAAAGCTGGCAGATTCATCCTGAGCAGTATCAGACGGTATTACGTGTTGAAGGTCATGAGTCTCCAAGCTTTGTTGCCTATGCTGACTTAACGGTCGTCATTGTCGCAGCTGGGGCAAGTATGTCTATCGAAGAACATACACCACCGACTGAATTACAGGTAGTGGTGAAATATGCGGATCCGTTGGCCGAAGTGCTACCTGAGCCACTAGCTGAGATCAAAAAAGAGATACGCATTCCTCGTGCATCTGCTCGCACCTATGAAGTAAAAAAGGGCGAATGGATTCAGATTATCGATGTTTCTGGCAAGCAATGTTCTGACTTTATCGCATTTGATAAGCATGCCTTAGAGAATGGTGAAGAGGTCGGATTAGACGCCACCGCGACGCGAACCGTTATAGGCTTGAGTAATCCTGTACCTGGTCTGCATTCCCGTTTTCTGGGACCGGACATGATGTCGATGGTCGAAGTCGTACAAGACACCGTTGGTCGTCATGATAGTTTCTTGTTCGCCTGCACAGCCAAATATTACGAAGACAGTGGTTATTTTGGTCACATCAGTTGTACTGAAAACTTCAATAACGTACTCAAGCCATATGGCATCAAGCCTCGTGCTGGATGGCCAGCGATTAATCTATTTTTTAATACTGGTATTGAACCTTGCGGCACGGTGTTTATGGATGAGCCCTGGTCTCGTCCTGGTGATTATGTACTGATGAGGGCAGATAAAGATCTGGTTTGTGCCTCATCAGCTTGTCCTGATGATATTGATCCGGCAAATGGCTGGATTCCGACAGATATTCACGTCCGCATTTATGGGGAAGAACACTCTTTCCCTCGTTCTATTGCCCATCGAATTACTGCTGAGGAGCATCCTCGTATGACCAAAACATCTGGCTTTCATAGCCGTACATCTGCCTTAACCAAGAAATTTATTGAATATGCCGGCTATTGGGTCGCAGCTGAGTATGAAGGTTGGGGTGCCAACGCAGAATATCTGGCGTGCCGTGAACGCGTTGCCGTACTGGATTTAACCCCCCTTCGTAAAATCGATATTACTGGTCCTGATGCAGTGGCCTTTTTGCAGTATGTGCTGACACAAAATGTACGACGTATGGCGGTGGGTGAAATTGCTCACTCAGCGATTTGTCTGGAAACGGGCGGCATGATTGATGACGGTACCATTTTCCGTATGGCTGATCAGGCTTATCGCTGGTTCTGTGGTGATAGTTACACCATGGTCTGGATGGCTGAAAAAGCCAAAGAAAAAGGCTTTAAAGTCAGCATTCGTAACGCAACGGAGCAGATTCATAACCTCGCTGTACAGGGGCCAGATAGTCGCGAATTACTCAGCCAGATTATCTGGACATCAGAAAGTCAGACCTCAGTAGAAAAACTGAAGTGGTTTCACTTCACCATTGGGCGTTTAGGTGGGCCTGATGGTGTGCCCGTGATGGTGTCTAGAACCGGTTATACCGGTGAGTTAGGTTATGAAGTCTGGTGTCATCCGGATGCGGCTGAATCTTTATGGGATGCAGTGTGGCAAGCAGGGCAACCCTTTAATATCGCCCCGATGGGCTTTGATGCACTGGATATGTTACGTATTGAAGCGGGTCTGAGCATGGCGGAATATGAGTTTGGCCCAGATGTCACTCCATTTGAGGCGGGAACCGGATTCAGTGTGCCATTAAGTACAAAAGAAGAGGATTTTGTCGGCCGTGAAGCATTGGCTCGGGAGAACCCAGAAAGCCGACACAAATTAGTTGGCCTGATTCTTGATGGTGGAGATCCTGCAGCTCATGGTGATTTGGTGTATCAAGGTCGATTTCCAGTAGGCATTGTGACGAGTGCCATTATGTCGCCTTTGTTAGGTAAACAAATTGCGATGATTCGTGTTGCCCCGGAGTTTGCAAAACAAGACACACGGCTGGAAGTAGGTAAGCTGGATGGTATTCAGAAACGTTTGGGAGGTCTGGTCACAAAACTGCCTTTTTATGACCCAAAACGTGCTCGGCTGCTTTCCTAGGTTCAGCCTTTATAACTGTTTATAAAAGGAAACGTTGTATGGGGTGGAAGCTGTTTAATACTGGGCGTTTACAGTATGTTTCTGAGTCAATTTTATCGGTTGTTGATAAGTCGATCGAATCGCCGTTTAAACGTGTGCCAGTGTGGATGCATAGTTATTTGCGAGCCCCGATAGATCGTATTGGCGACTATCTGTCCTCTTTGCAAAAGGCCCATCAGGCTGAAGTAGAGCAGTTGAACCATAACCACCAACAGCGTTTGATAGAACAGCGGCAAACGTTTGAGCACGAACTGGACGCGCTCCGACAACAATCAGATTCATTGAATCAAACCTTGTCTTCTTTGTATTCAGAAATGGATCATTTGCAAAGTGAAAACCGACGCTTATCAGGTGAGGTGGATAATAATAACTTAGCTAAGTCAGCGTTGACTGAGGGTGTTTGGATGTTAACGCTGGTAAATGGTGATCCTGATGATGAGAAAAGTGTCATTACTTGGTCAGAACAATTCCGAGAGTTGTTAGGCCACAAACGTCAGGAGGATTTTCCAGATGGGTGGGATAGCTGGTTAAATGCTATTCATCCTGAAGATATGGATGCGACCCTGGAAGCGTTCACAAAACATATCAATGATAAAACGGGCAGCACCCCTTACGTTGCCGAGTATCGTTTAAAAATGGCGTCGGGTGAGTATGTCTGGTTTCGTGAGCGAGCGGCGACCATTCGTAATGAAGAGGGAGTGGCTGTGAAGTCAGCAGGAGCGATTCGCAATATCAGTCATGAGTACAGTGCTCGTGAGCTGCATACCATGGAAATGGAGCGTGCCGAAACCCGTATGACGGAAATCCTCACTGTTGCGGATGTGATCACCGAAATTACTCAGCAAACCAATTTACTGGCCTTAAATGCCGCTATTGAGGCTGCCCGTGCTGGTGAAGCCGGACGTGGATTTGCTGTCGTGGCAGATGAGGTACGTAAGCTGGTCTACCGTACCGAAGAGGCGAATGACAAAATACGGACAATGGCTCAGGCCGAACGTTAACTTATCCGAGTTTACATAACTTTACCCAGCTTAGCTGAACTATATCTTACATAATCATGACGTACTTATGAGTCCTTCACTATTGGGATGTGAATTCATAATAAAAAGGAGAAAAAAATGATTACGTTAAGAAAAAGTTTAACTGTCATGACCTTGGCCACACTATTGATCAGTGGTGCGGCATTTGCAAAACAAACCACGGTGAAAGCGGAAGGCACAAAATTTGACCCACTGATTGTGAATGTAGAGCCTGGGGATACGGTGAACTGGACCAATATGGATATCCATAATGTGCACTTTATGTTTCAGCCAGATGGGGCAAAAGATTTCAAATCTGAGATTGGCCAAAATGTCTCAAGAGAATTTAGTAAAGAAGGTATTTATGTGTACCAGTGTGATCCGCATATTGGTCTAGGTATGGGGGGCGCTGTGGTTGTCGGCCATGCCACAAACTTAGATGACTTAAAAGCGGCAAAATTACACGGTGGATTAGGCCGAATTGCACATAAAGTCATGAAAGCTGAATCGAAATAGCTTATTTCCCTTCTGATTTTCTCTCTCGTAAAAAGGCGCTCGTTTGAGCGCCTTTTTGTATTTTGAGCGTTTATATTCCTGGCTGAGTAAACTAATTCCTTTTTTTGCTGACTTACACTCACGTCATTAAACACTTAAACGGATTCGGAATTCTGATGAAAAAAATCTTCACTGGCCTCTTGGTCACCATTTTTCTCGCAACGATTAGCTTTTATTTTCTCAACAAACAGTCTGATACGGCCAAGCAGGAAAATGTGTTGTCATACATCGAGCAGCAGGGTGTGACCATCATCGATAAGTTTGACACCCCCTCTGAGCTGACTGGCTATGTGGGTACCTATAAAGACGAAGCAATGAGTATTTATGTCACCCCGGATAAACGCCATGCCGTTATCGGCGATTTAATCGATACAGAGGGTAAAAATCTGGGGGCAGATGCGATTAATCAACTGATAACCAAACCGAAAAATGAAAAGTTATGGCAACAACTCGAAGAAATGGACTGGGTGCAAGATGGGGATAAAAACGCGCCGCGAATTGTGTATACCTTTTCGGATCCGTTTTGTCCTTATTGCCATAAATTCCGTGACATGGCTGAACCTTTCATTGCTGAGGGTCAGGTTCAATTTCGTCACATCATTGTAGGGATTCTCCAGAAAAACAGCTTAGCGGTTGCGGCGACGATTATGGGATCTGACTCACCCGAACAGGCATTTCAGCAACATCGCCAATCGGTTAGACAAGGCGGTATCGCTGTTGATAATGCGAAGGCTTCAAAAGGTAATGATGCGGTGATGGCAAATAATCAGCTGCTGGAAGAGATGCATACGCATGCCACGCCGACCAGCATATATCGGGATAAGGACGGTGAGATTCATGTCGTTGAAGGTATGCCAGTGCAGCAGGAGCTTAGTCGGATTTTTGAGGAGTAAGGGCTTAAGCGAGATTGAGGAAGAAGCCATCCATGGCTGGACGTGTTAGTTGTGTCGACGTGAGATGGTAATAGACGGATTTTCGCCAAATAACTCCGTGTAGTCGTGAGTAAATTGCCCGGCATGGGTAAACCCCCAGTGCTGAGCCACCATGGCGATGGTTTCATCTTCCTGCAAACCTTGTAATAGTCGTCGCCTGACAGCGTTTAATCGGGCCATTCGAATAAACTTAACCGGGCTGATATCGAGCACATCTTCAAAACTGTAT
>ENA-ORCW01000344-ORCW01000344.1-marine-metagenome-genome-assembly--contig:-NODE-344-length-35119-cov-3.623851_pt1 | contig 35119 bp, 34 predicted proteins | sample MGYA00237784_ERZ508517 | MGnify/ENA primary metagenome ERZ508517 (study PRJEB26187, sample SAMN06268979) | marine metagenome | isolation source: Tt ae E1 feedstock associated aerobic enrichment on... | reverse complement strand
TTTGCAGCCCAGTGCTTGGTATTGCGGCAGGTGAAGGATGTTGTCGGGAAGTTCGGTCATGGTGTTGTATAGGCGTAGGTGTCAGTCAGATCCATCCGGCTCGGCATTGGTGTTTGCTTTTTTACCCAACAAGCTGCTGGAAACGAAAAGTAAGGCACCGAGGACAATTGCAATATCAGCCAGGTTGAAGGCCGGCCAATGCCAGTCTCGCCAATAGAAATCAAAGGAATCCACAACATAGCCGCGAAAGACCCGGTCAATCAGGTTGCCCATGGCGCCACCGAGGATAAGACTGTAAGCGATGGCTTCTCCTTTATGACGATTTTCAAGGATCAGCTTGATCAGAAAAATCGAGACCACTACCGCGATTCCGATAAATAAGTAGCGCTGCCAGCCTCCACCATTCGCAAAAAGACTGAATGCGGCACCGGTGTTCCATAGGTGCACCCAGTTAAAGAACGGGGTCACCGAAACATACTCGCCATAGGCCATTGATTGCTGCACCAGCCACTTTACAGCCTGATCAGACGCTGCCAGCAGGCCCGATATGGACAATAGGGCATACGGCGAGAGCTTTTTGCCAATAATGAGCATTATTTAACCCTTCAACGCCAAAATGCGTCTGGCACCGTTAAGTACAATGCCCCCCGCGATGGTGCCGATAATCAGATCCGGATAATTGGAACCGGTCCACGCGACCAGGGCGCCGGCGGTGATGACCCCCAGGTTGATCACCACGTCGTTGGCCGAGAATATCCAGCTTGCCTTCATGTGCGCCCCGCCTTCCCGATGTTTGGATATGAGCAGCAGACAACTGGTATTGGCAATCAATGCGACGAATGCGATAGCCATCATCACCAGCGATTCAGGCTCACTACCGAATACAAAGCGTCTCACCACCTCTACGAGCACGCCCACAGCCAAGATCAGTTGCAGTACACCAGCAAGATGCGCGGCACGTACCTGCATTTTCACGCTATGTCCAACCGCATAAAGGGCAAGCCCGTACACCGCCGCATCGGCAAAATTGTCCAGGGATTCTCCAATCAGGCCGGTGGACTGGGCGATCAGACCGGCAGTCATTTCCACCACGAACAGAAGTGCATTGATGCCGAGCAACCAGCGCAGGGTCCCGGATTCTTGCTTAGCAGAAGCTGCCGAAAACTCGGCGGCCTTGATGGTCTCCGGATTTGCAGCGACGGTTTCCTGAAGCGAGGCGCCTAGCCCCAAGGTCTTCAGTTTCGAGGTGACGGGCTCGACCTTGCCGTCATGCACGACCTTCAGCCGGCGGTTCGACAAGTCGAAGGACAGCGCCCGAATCTCCTCAAAGCCGTTCAGGGCTAGGCGAATCATTCGTTCTTCTGATGGACAGTCCATCTTCGGCACGGCATAAACACTGACCCATCTCCCTGGCGCCTCGGAGGAGGCCTGTATATCGGTATCCGCTGCGGACGTTGCATCACCGCCACAGGCGCCACCACAGGATTTGCTCATGATACGACTCCACTTGAACAATGTTGTGGTACCATTTAAAACTATAAAGCTACTATAAGGTCAATAGAGTAAAGAATCCGTTGGGGAGGAGGCTGATGCGCATTGGTCAGTTGGCGCAGTTGGTAGGGGTCGAAACACAAACGATCCGCTTCTATGAACAGCAGGGCTTGTTGCCGCCGCCTGATCGGCAGGACAACGGTTACCGTGTCTATACCGAGAAGCATGGTGAGGGGCTGGCCTTCATCCGTCGCTGCAGAATCCTGGGCCTGTCACTGGCTGAGATTCACGAACTACAGAGCTATCAGGACGACCCTCATCAGCCTTGTACCGCCGTCAACGCCTTGCTCGATGATCACATCTCTCATGTGCGGTCGCAGATAACCGCTCTGCAAGCGCTTGAGAAACAACTCGTTTCACTGAGAGCGAGTTGCAACGATGACCGGGAAGTTGAGGCGTGTGGGGTTCTTGCTGGAATTAGCGAAGGAAACATGCACCAGCAGTAGGTGAAGCATCAACCAGATAATCCGATGAGATGCCGGTCTGTCTCACTCTCATGCAAAGGTAAGATCAACCATTTAATCCGCTTACCCATTTATCGTGCTTGTCTCATCACAGCAAGTTTCAGTAAAGCTGCTACTGACATGGCATCTACGATGTCGCCGTTCATAGCCATTTCAATGGCTGTGTCTACTGAGACTTTTATTAATTCGATATCTTCAGTCTCTTCGAGTTCTTGCTCACCCGCTGTCAGTCCTGTCGCCAGGAAAATATAGGCTTTTTCGTCAGTCACTGAGTTGGAGGTGCGTAACTCCATCAGTGGCTGCCAGTTTGTTGCTGTAAACCCTGTTTCTTCTTTGAGTTCTCTTTTTGCCGCTTCCAGAGGGTGTTCATCCAGTGGACCGCCACCTTCTGGAATTTCGATGGTGGTTTCATTATTTGGATAACGACTTTGTTTGACTAACCAAGTATGATCATTCTCATCAAGGGCGATAACGCCAATGGCATGGGACTTGAAGTGGACGACACCATAAATTCCTTCACTGCCATTCGGTCTGATCACTTCTTCATGACGAATTTGAATCCATGGGTTGTCATAAGGAATTTGCTGGGATGTCTGAACCCAGCCGCCAATTTTAGTTTTTGTCATAAATATTTTTTCTTTAATTAAAGAAAGTGAAAAAATAGTACTTTAGTACAATACTTTTGTAGTTGTGGTGGTTATATAATTTAAGTAATCACATAAAGGAAGATTCAAATGCGTTTATCAAAACTTGCCATGGTTGGAGTAGTGACTCTTAGTGTTAATCAGTTAGCTTATGCTGATGCTGTTGAAATAGACGCCATGTCTCTTCTTAATCAATACAACCTTATTACCAGTGGCAATGTCATTAGTACCTCTGAAATAGATGGTAACGCATTAATCGGTGGCAACGTTAACGGTGGTATGTACAACATGCATTCCACGTCAAATGTTGCTGTTCCATCGTTAACTGTCGGTGGTGACCTCAAGGGTAACGTACAAACTAAAGGCAAAGGCCTTAATATCGGTGGTGATGTGTCTGGCTCACTCACCATTAATGATGGTGGCGATGCGTATATAAATTCAGTCTCGGGAACTGTTCGAAACCTCGCTAATGGTAATGGTTCAACCTCTGTAGTTGGTAATATTTCAGGCACTGTAGAGACTAACGGTGGCAACACTACATTCGGTGGCACCAATACTGGTTCTGCTAGTGCTAACGGTGGTTATAACGTCTCTAACCAACCTGTATCAGTCCCTTTTGATCCAGCTGCTGCAGCAGCAAATGCGGTGAACATATTAGGTCAGTTCTCTAACCAGTTAGCAGGTACTGATTTTAATAGTAATTACACAATTACCGGTGGCAAAGTCACGTTTAATGCGACACCGAATACCGATGGATTAGCGGTGTTCAATATTAACGATGGTGAAAGCTTTTTTAATAGTGTGAATGAGTTTGCATTCAACATCGGTAGTGCAACCAGCATTTTGTTTAATGTCTTTGATGACGCACTTTCTGGGTACGATATCAGCGTGAATTTCCTGGCCAACTCAGCAGTGGATTTAGCTGACATACTGTTATGGAATTTTACCGATGCAGACAGTCTTCACATCACCTCACAATTCGGCGGTAGCATTTTAGCATTGGGTACAGATGTTGTTACTCACGGGAATATTGAAGGTACCTTAGCTGCAAAAACCTTAAACCAGAACGCTGAAATTCACTCACAACCTTCTGGTTTTGTGCCGCCTTCAGCTGTACCAGTTCCTGCGGCTGCCTTTTTATTCGCTCCCGCTTTACTAGGCTTCTTAGGCCTACGTCGCAAAGCGAATACTGTAAAAGCCGCTGCTTAAATCACACTTTCAGCGATACAAAAAAGCCACCTGAACAGGTGGCTTTTTTATGTTTGGTATATCGGTTTTTTTATTGTCTTTCTAATGTTGCACAGCCGGCTGTGGCATGTTTCCAGGTTTCAACATAGCAGGTACCGATAGTGTCATCACCGAGAATTCGACCATGAACATAACCCTGGCTTGGAGTTGATACCCAGGTAAAGGCAGTATTATCAGGATAAATCACACCAAAAAAGTTTTTGGTACCGTCAGCATAGGTAAAAGTGCCACGAAAACGTCGGTCCTGTTGTTCTGTAATGGTGACGGTTTTATCATTCCAGGTTTTATAGCCTTTTTCATCTGAGACGGTAAGATTGACACCACTCCATGTTCCAACCAGGTTTGGAATGTCTTTAGTTTTCACTTCAGCGGTGTAATAGTAATAAGCGACACCAGCGGTATTCACTAATACTAGCAACCATAATAGAAATTGTGTTGCTGTACTGCCAGATTGTTTTCTTGTCATTGTTATTTCTCTCTCTAGTTGGACATTCGCGTATATTTAGGTGAATTAATTCATGTTGGTGCACGAATCAAAAACGTTTTTTTACATGTTCTCGTAACTGCCGTGGCGATAGACCGAATTGGGTTTTAAAGGCCCGGCTGAAGTGAGCCATATCATTAAATCCTGCTTCCAGTGCAAGTTCAGTAATCGTCTGATGCATAGATTGCTGATGCTGTAATCGTCGATACACTCTGTTTAAGCGTTGTTGTGTGACATAACGCATTAATGAGGTTTGTTCGGTTTGAAACAGATGATTAATATGTCGCACTGAAAATCCGACAGCATTGGCAATGATGGCTGGAGATAAGTCAGGGTGATGACAATGATTATCTATATAGCGCTTAATATGAAACAGCGTCGTGTTTTGAGAGCGAGATAACTCAACTGACTGGGGGGAGAGTTGATTAAGCGATAGGGTAAGCATATCAATCAACGGATCAAACATAGACTGGAAAGATCGCGTGTCTAATGTAGTTAATTGTGAAGCGAATGTTTGCAGCGTCTGTGAGGTTACCGCGCCAATACCAGATTTAACTGATATTTTCTTTGCTGTTAGCTCACTCACATGACTAAGCCTTTGTTTGAGATAGTTTCGGGGAATAGAAATTATCACTTTTGACGCTGGTTCAGGCATGGTAATACGATGCCATTGGGTCGCATCGTATAAGGTCATTTCGCCTTTTTCCAGAAACACTTCGCGTCCATCTTGTTCAAGTTTATATCGCCCATCGATCAGCATAACGGCAAAATAGTTATCTTGACTGACTTCTGTTGGCTCTCTGGATAAACGTTCTATTTGCAACGGCTGAGTTTTGATAGGAGAAAATCGTGTGCCATATAACCACGGATAGATGACCATATCATTGAACACAGGCTCATCAGCAATTTGACTCACATCCACATTGGCATATTCGCGTCCAATGATTTCTTTCAACCAGTTCAGCCTCTGTGAGCTCGGTAAATCATCAGTACAGAAACGCTGACCTTGCAATGTGGAAAGCTGGCTATTCATCTTTATCTCTCTTTTATTGACCATCACCTTCTCGGTCAAGTTATTGCACCGTTTCAAACAAGACGTCTTTTTGTATAACTGGATAATAACATAGGAAAAATACAATAAATGCAGGAGAGAGATATGCAAAATACGTCAGCGTCATCCACAAATATCGTTATGCTTCGGGGGGCATGTTTATGGATATTGATGGCTTTATTGTTAGCCTGGTGTCTGGTGGGTTTATATAACCAGCTGGGTTTTTTACAAACCTTGATTCCCGGATCACCTAAGCGGGTGTTACAAGCACATCTTGATTTTCTGATTATGAGTGCCTTGATTTTAGGCTTTTATGCGGCCAAGGTAGCTTTACCATGGCATGTCCGCTGGTCCATGGTGGTGGGTGCGTTTACCAACTCCAGCTTATTTTTAATGTATGCACTGTTTCCGGTACTCGACCCTTTACATGATACCTTCAATCCTGATGTGGCTGGAGGAGGGGTATTTACCTTTTATTTGTATGCCAGTCTGCTGATGACCAGCTACGGTTTTGGTAAAGGGGCTGTGATTATTCTGAAATCCACGCTCACTGAAAAAAAAGAGTCACAATGAGCTAGTAATTAAACAAGAAAAGTCACTGACTTTTTTTGAGAGTCAGTGACTTTTCTTACCACCATTTCGACTGGCACTGTGGTTATCTTTTTTGCCTCGTCCCGAGCCAGATTTGTTACCACCACCGGATTCTTTATTGACGGTTGCCCAGGCTATACTTTCAGCTTCCTCTTCTGAGACTCCTTGCTCTTTATAACTTTCTTCTATGTGCTGAGCTTTACGTTTTTGCTTATCTGTATATTTTTCTTTACTACCTTGCGCCATGATTTCACTCCATTAAAAATAGAAACATGTTCACAAGAGGTGACAGTGGGGGTAAAAGATAGTTTCTGCTCGGTTATTTACCAGAGTCAGGATGGTCGTGTTTTGCCACTAAAAATTCAAGACCAGCACCAATATCTTCCTCGCCACAGGCTGCACTTTCATCAGGACTACCTGCCAGCGCTTCCTCATGCGTTAATATCAAGTCGCGTTGTTGGTGCAGTTGTTTACTGTCACTGTCTTCTTTGTGTTCAGGGGAATAAGTCGAGTGTTTTTGCTGCATGGTCATAGCCTGTGTCACCCAAAAAGTCTTGTATATAGGTTACGTTAACATTCATGCTGACAGATACAAATTTATCACGGATATCCATCATTTTTCCTCGATATAAATGGTTAACCAGGTGAAACCACTAGATGTGTATGAAGGCTGATATTCAGTCAAAAAAAAGCCCGCTTTAAAAAACGGGCTTTTACTAAATGAAAAAACAGTCCATTGTTTTCTTCCCATTTTATTAGAAGTCGTAGGTGATACCACCAAAGAACAAGCGTTCACGACCAACTAATTTACCTTCATTTCGACTGACCAGATACTCTTTGTCGAATAAGTTTTCAACAATAGCAAAGACGGTAATACCTGAGTTCGGCACGGCGTAATTCACACCCGCATTCCAGATAGTGAATCCTGGGATAGTGCCTTGCAGTCCACTGACATCTTCGTTACGAGTATTACCATCATCAACAAATTGTTTACTCACATGCTGGACACCAATTCTGGCATTCACACCACTTTGATGTTCATATCCCAGATCCATATTTAACATATGTTCGGGTGCATACTGCATTCTGTTACCGTTGATTGACGGATTAGGTCCATCTTTGTACTCAGCTGTCCATAAGTTAGTATAAGCACCTGATAGATAGATATTATTTGTCCAGTCGAAAATATCACCAAAGTTGATACGGCCTGAGAGTTCGATACCGGTTTGTTCACTATCACCACTATTATCGAATGTATCACCAAAGTCCACTAAGGTATTTTGAATATCATTGTGGAACAATGTGGCTTCAACATTGATACCTTTGAAGTAACGGCTTCTGAAACCAACTTCATATAAGGTGCTTTCTTCAGGTTCAGCACGACCGCCGTCTTCAGTAAACTCCCTATCAGCCCGAGCTGGTGCGATGCCTTTATGTACTCCAGCAAAGACTGTGGTACCTGTAATCCCATTCCATGCAACGCCAAAACTCGGTAAAAACTCAGTGTATGACAACGCTTCACGGTTATTCTGGACACCGCCTTCATAGAATTCTTCGCTGGTACGAACATCTTCTACGCGAAAACCTGGTGTGAATGACCAGTTCCCTACATACGTCGTATTTTGCAAATAATAGGATAAAGCGTGCGTTTTAATTTTTGCTTCTTCCACATCGCCCGGATTGTTTGCCAGTGCTAATTTATAACTCTCACGCTCAGCAACACTCTGCGACAGGATCTCTTGACGGTGTATGTTCTCTTCATGATAGCGAACACCAAATATGGTGTCGTGTTCTAAGTCAAATAAACTATAAGAGATGTCACCACGTGTTTCTACACCACGCGTGTAATATTGACGAGGTGCATGTCGACCCGCACATAAGCTGGCATTGACATCAGTAGCTGAGACTCCTTCGCCACCTTGTCCTGGGCAGTTTCTGAATAACGACACGATATTACCGTTACTATCCAGATCGCCTTCATTCTCTTCTGTACTGCGTAGACCATTACGGAATGTGTCGGTGTAGTAAGCCTGTGAGGTTAATTTGAATTTATCGTTAACACGGAAAATATGTTGTAACTGTATGACGTCACGATCCTGTTCCCATTCATCATTTTGAATAGAGGGATGCGAGTAAGGATCACGATCATATTCATAGGGTGTTAAATAGGCCTCTGTAGAATTACGTCTGTCACGCGTGTGAACTAATTTCAAGCCTAATGTCTGACGTTCGGTAATGTCGAGCTCACCTTTGAATCGGTAATCTTTGACATCAAATTCACTGTGATCATAGACACCATCACCTTTGTTCTGGGTAAAGCCAAAAGTGAATCCGCCTAACTCGTTACCATAGCCTATCGCACCATCCAGTAAACGATAATTCTGATTACCAAAAGCGGATGTGATGGTACCCTCGACCTTGCCACTTCGAGGAACAGGTTTAGTCACGAAGTTTACCGCGCCGCCTAATGTTTGTGGGCCATATAAAATCTGACCAGCGCCTTTGATGACCTCGATACGACTTAATGCCGTTGATGGTGGAGTGTAATGCACAACAGGATCGCCATAAGGAGCCAGTTGTAGGTGAATACCGTCTTCCATAATCATGGCTTTTGCACTTCGACGTGGGTTTTGCCCCCTGATACCAATATTGGTATCAAAGCCCATGCTGCCATCGGGTACGATATTGATACCGGGTACTGTACGTAACCTTTCTATGTTAGAAATTGGACGACGCGTATCTAAGTAATCCTCATCGATAATATCGAATGAACCGGGAACGGCTTCCAATTTATCCGGAAGAATTCCGGTGACGGTCATCTTGTCTACTTCAACAGCGTCTCTTTCTTCTTCAGCATGAGCACTCAATGAGGCCATGATGATCGATGATAACATCGCGCTTTTACTTAGTTTTTTTCTTAATTCCATCTCTCTCTCCTGCTTGTGGAAGCTGGACTATAGCGATGGAATTAACGTGATTGTTATAGGAGTTACTCCCTTCAGGGCTGGGATGGATATTCTTTAAGTTTAGCTGTTTTCATACTGAGTAAGTGAATGAGTGGTTAAAAATAACCACTGCAACATTTTTGTGATTGATAAACCGTGCGAGCACACTGATAGTATGAATTTACGAATAACTTAAGATGGTTATACACATCCAGTCATGTGGTTAATTTCAACCGTTATGTTAACTAATGTAAAGATTTGATAAGTGTTGTTAATTCACAACAACGTAGTGAATGAATATAAGATAAAAAATAAAAGAGGGGCTAGCGACTGTATTCCGTATAGTGAATGCGTTCATTGCAGTGAATAAACAGGTGAAAAAGAACTTAAACACACTGCTTATTGGATGCAAGATGAACGCATCATTATTCTCTGTGGGAACTCAACACTGGCCTATATAGAGAAAAATATTGGCTAAACCAAGTCATTATTATGGCGACGCTTTATAGCCAAAAAGATGTTGTTTTTTTATTTTCTCAGCGACCACATCAGGCACTAATGTTTCCCAACCATCTTGATTGTCAGTAATCATTTTCAATACGTCTGGAGAAAATATGGGCAAATACGCCTCATTAAATTCTTCGAGTTGTTGAACGTGTTCACCTTGTTTCAAATATTCATAGAGATAGGATTGCTTGGGATCAATATTAAGATTATCAACCTTGTATAAGGTATTGGTCTTTGTATCTTTGTAAGGGTAGATATACAGTCTCACGTTATGTTTAAGTAAGCGGCCAAAGGCTTCCAGAATACCGCCTTGCAGGCTGCTGTAATATTCATCATTAAATAATTCGACCAGACTGGATGCGCCCATGGTTAAGCCAATACGACGATCCGTGTAACGTGAGAGATAAGAAACAAGACGATAGTATTCTGGATAATCAGAAATCATCACGGTATGTCCGGTCGCTTCGAGCACGTCTGCGCGACTGATAAAGTCTTCCAGATCAATACTGTCATTGCCGCTACGCAGATTATGCATGGTGATCTCCATAATGGAGATGGTGTCTGCCGGAGAGGCTTGATTATCTGCATCAAACTGCTTTCTGGCAGCATTGAGCATATCAATGTTCACATGAGTCACTGGTCTGAAACGTCCACGTTCAACCAATACATTTTTCTTACGAAGATGTTCTGAGGGCTGTAATACTTTTCCATCGGCAGAAAACATAGCTGCATCACTTAAGCCTAGCTGCACCAACCGTAAGCTGATAACACGGTTATCAACATGTAAAAAGGCATCACCGTGCAAATCGACCATGTCGACTTCTATTCGATCGGTTGTTAAATTATCGAGGAGTGACTTAACCAGTAAATCCGGGCTGTGACTGTAGTGGAAGGCGCCATAGACAAGGTTGACACCAATTATGCCCAAGGCTTCTTGCTGCAGCGAGTTTTCATTATCGAGCATACGAACATGAATAATGATTTCGCTTGGGGCGGCATGAGGTTCAGTCTGAAAACGAATTCCCAGCCAGCCATGACATTCATTTGTGCCGTGATAGTTACGTGCAGAGACCGTATCAGCAAAAGCAAAAAAGGCCGTTGTCTCGCCTCGCTGTTCGTTTAATCGTTCGATATTCAGGTCATATTCCAGTTTGAGCATATCTTCAAGGCGTTCACGGCAAACATAGCGTGGCGCTTTGCCGTAGATATCATCACTCACTTTCATATCATAGGCTGAGATACTTTTTGCGATGGTGCCGGCTGCACCACCGACTCGAAAGAACCAACGCACGACTTCCTGACCCGCACCAATTTCTGCAAAGGAACCGTAGCGAATGTTATCAAGATTGACTTCGAGTGCTTTGGCGCCGGGGGAGAGGATTTTGTTTTCCATAATTGACCTTTATGAGGTGACAAGTGGATGACGTATGTCGTGTTCAAAAAACGAGAAACAGCATGACTTAACTTATTTTTCACATATTTAATGAAAGTATTCAACCTTAAACTGGTTATTAATAAGTCACTATTCGATGAATATTGTTTGGTTTAAACGCGATTTACGTATTCAAGATCATGGAGCATTGACCCTGGCAGCGGAGCAAGGTCCTATTCTGCCTGTTTATGTGTTTGAACCAGAGCTTTGGCAACAAGGTGATATGTCGCGCAGACAATACCTGTTTCTTAAAGAATGTTTATATGAACTCAATCAGGTATTAACAGCAAGAGGCTGCCCACTCATCGTTCGGGTCGGCGAAGCGTTAAACGTTTTTGAATCATTACGTCAGCAATATGCCGTCACTGACGTCTGGTCTCACCAGGAAACCTGGAATGGCTGGACTTATCAACGAGACATTGCAGTTCAAACCTGGGCTGACCATCACCATGTTAATTGGCATCAACCTCGCCAGCATGGTGTGATTAGACGACTTAAAGGCCGCGATGGTTGGGCCAGACGCTGGTATCAGCATATGAATCAAGCATGTTATGTGTGCCCAGATAAACTCACCGGACCTAGTGAAAAAAATGACTACCTACCTAGTCCGGATAAGCTTGGCTTGAGTGATGATGGATGTAGCCAAAGACAGAAAGGTGGTAGGGAACAAGGACTTCGTCATTTAGATACGTTTTTACATCAGCGTGGGCAGGGGTATACAAAGGAAATGTCCTCACCGCTGACAGCCGTGGATAGTTGCTCTCGACTCTCACCTTACCTGGCATTTGGCTGCTTATCGATGCGAGAGGTTTACCAAGCTACAGAGAATCGTATTGCCAGCATTAAACAGAGTCATATTCCGGCAAAAATTCAGTGGCGACAAGCAATGCGTTCATTCTCAGCGCGTCTTCGTTGGCATTGTCATTTTATGCAAAAACTGGAAGATGAGCCGCGTATAGAGTTTGAGAATATGCATACGATATATGATGGCTTGCGTACACCTGATCTCAACCAGGCTTATTTTGAGGCATGGCGAAATGGGCGGACTGGCTTTCCTATGATCGATGCCTGCATGCGCGCATTAATTGCTACAGGCTGGATAAATTTTCGGATGCGAGCCATGTTAATGAGTTTTGCCAGTTATCATCTTTGGTTAGATTGGCGACAACCTGCGTTATATCTGGCGAGATTATTTACGGATTACGAACCAGGTATACATTACCCTCAGGTACAGATGCAGTCAGGCACAACAGGTATTAACAGTATCCGTATATATAACCCCATTAAACAAGGTATCGAACAAGATCCAGAAGGGGACTTTATCAGGCAATGGATACCTGAGTTGGCTGATATGCCTGCCCCTTTTATTCATCAACCCTGGACGCGTCCGTCATTGATGAATGGGTATCCAGAGCCTATCGTGGAGGAAAAAGCTGCCAGGCAATCTGCTGCTGCAAAGATTTATGCCTTAAGAAAACAGTCCCAACACAGGCAACAGGCTGAGGTAATTGTAAAAAAACACGCCAGTCGTAAACGTACCTCTCATAAAAAGAAACAGAAAACACCATCTTGGCAACAAGGCGAACTTCCGCTATAGATAAAGCCAAGTTGGCGTCATACGCGCTTACAACATAGATGTCATCCATTTCTACTCGCGACATCATGCGCTTATCAGAGCTTAAGTGCTCAGTCATCTTAATATTGGTTTAACCCGGTTTGTGTTACATTGCGCGCCTTTCCGGACAAGCTAATTGAGCAGATGACTTCTTCAGACACTTCAGCACGATCTTATTCACTACCATGGGTCATTTTCGCCCTGGCTATCGGTGGCTTTTGTATAGGTACCACCGAATTTGTGGCGATGGGGCTTATTCAGGAAATCGCTGCTGATCTGAAGGTATCTATTCCTTCTGCCGGACATTTCATCACGGCATACGCATTAGGCGTGACGATTGGCGCACCAGCATTAGCTATTTTAGGGGCGAAGTTACCGCGAAAAACATTGTTGCTAGGCTTGATGGTGTTTTATGGTTTGGCTAATGGATTAACGGCATTAGCTGATACTCCAACATCAATGCTGCTTAGTCGTTTCATAGCAGGCTTACCGCATGGCGCTTATTTTGGTATTGCATCACTGGTGGCTGCCGATTTAGCGGGTCAGCATCGCCGGGCGACAGCTATTGCACAAGTGATGATGGGGCTAACCATTGCCAATGTCATTGGTGTACCTTTCGCCACCTGGCTTGGCCAATCCTTTGGCTGGCGCGCGGGTTTTGAGTTTTCGGCGATGATTGCGTTGGCAACCATATTAGCTATCAGCTTTTTTGTACCACGTATTGATGCACACCCCACAGCGAGTTTTCGTGGTGAGCTCGCTGGGTTTAAGAACATCAATATGTGGCTGACCTTAGCGATAGGTGCAATTGGTTTTGGGGGAATGTTTTCTGTCTACAGCTATGCATCACCCATACTGACCGAATATACGGGGGCTAGTATCAAAGTCGTGCCTATAGCGCTGGCTGTGTTTGGTACAGGTATGGTCATTGGTGGGTTAGTCGCTGGCTGGCTAGCGGATAAACATTTGAATAAAACGATTGTCGCCGTGCTGGTCAGTTCTTCTATTGCGTTTATTATTGCCGGCCTAAGTATGACGCAACTCTATTCAGCGATTGTCGCCTTGTTTTTGATTGGTTTCACGGTGACAGGCTTAGCAGGGGTATTACAGATTCGTTTAATTGACGTAGCAGGAGAGTCTCAAGCATTAGCTGCGTCATTGAATCATTCAGCATTTAATGTCGCCAATGCCTTAGGCGCTTTTTTAGGTGGATTTGTGATTAGTCAACAAATGGGCTGGGTCGCACCTGTTTGGGTTGGACTGTTTTTAAGTTTGTCAGGGCTTGCTGTATTTAAACTGGCTCTACATGTGGAAACACGCACAAACTAATTACTCCAGCAGTAATTAAGCCTCCTACTTTGATAACCTTAGTGAATAGAAGCGCCATCTTTCTCTAGTAACAGCTCGAAATCTTTGCTCGGTACGGGTTTAGAAAACCAATAGCCTTGCGCGTAATCGCAGCCAATCGATTTTAGGAAATTTAACTGTGCTTCGTTTTCAACACCTTCAGCAATGACTCTGATATTGAGTTTGTGTGCCATCACGACAATGGCCTCACACATAGCCTGATCATCAAGGTTGAGGTGGATATTCTGAATAAACGTCCGATCAATTTTTAGGTAATCTACATTCAGCTTTTTTAAATAAGCTAGTGAAGAATATCCGGTCCCAAAATCATCCAGAGAAATTTCAATGCCTGCATGTTTTAGCATATTGAGGCGCTGTTCAGTCATCGGTCCTTCATTCATCATCACGCCTTCCGTAATTTCCAGGGAAATGGCGGTATTGCTAAGTGCTTGTTGTGATAAGAAATCTGTCCACTCTTCTAGATCACAAGATTCATTTTGAAATTGTTTTGGCGAAATATTGATGCTGACTTGAAAGCTATCGATATATTTTTCCTGCCAAGCTTTTACTTGAGAGGCACTTTGTCGAAATACCCAACTACCTAATTCGCATATCAGACCGATATCTTCGGCTATCGGGATAAATTCATCAGGCGTGATATTACCCAGTTCTGGGTGTGTCCAGCGTAATAAAGACTCAGCTTTATCTATAAAGCCGGTCTTAAGGTTAACAATCGGTTGATAATGTATAGAGAACTGCTCAGATCCTATTGAGTTTCGAAGATGTTTAACTATCTCTGTTTTTGTGAGCGCGTTTTGCTCCATGGAAAGATCAAAAAAGGAGAATTTATTACGACCAGAAAATTTTGCATGATACATGGCCTGGTCAGCATGCTTGAGTAATTCTTGAGTTGATTCACCGTGCTCAGGAAATAAGGCAATACCAATACTAAACGAGAAATAGAGTCTTTCTTCTTCTAAGATGAAAGGGGATGTCATGGCATCTAATAGTTTTTGAGCAACAGTGCTGGCGTCATCAGCCGTATTCAGGTTTGTCAGACAAACAGTAAACTCATCGCCACCTAAGCGAGCGATTAGATCATCATCACGAATACAGGTTTTCAAACGTAATGCTGTTTCTTTGATGACCGCATCACCAATATTATGTCCTAAGGTATCGTTGATATCTTTAAAGTTATCAAGATCCAGAAACAAAATAGCGAATAATGACTGGTCAGCTTTGGAGTGTGATAGGTGTTCTTCAAGGCGTTCCATAAACGCACGACGATTGGGCAGCTCTGTTAGCGGATCGTTATATGTCAATCTACAAATGGCTTCTTCTGCCGCTTTGCGTTCGGTAATATCGGCGAAGATTGAGCAGTAATGTGTGATATCACCAGCGCTGTTAGTAATGGCATTGATAGTTATCCATTCCAGAAACAACTCACCATTTTTGCGTTTATTCCAAATCTCACCATTCCATTTCTTGTCGTGTGAAAGTGCAGCCCACATGTCTTCATAGAATTGTTTATCGTGTTTACCTGAACTGAGAATTCGTGGGTTTTTACCCAAAATTTCATGTTCCTGAAAGCCTGTAATTTGTGTGAAGGCATGATTCACAGCAATAATTTTATTGTCATGACTACTGATTGTCATAGCCACTGAGCTATGAAAAAAAGCGGATGAAGTAATATTAACGATATTATTTTCATCAGACTGATTATGACCAGCCATGACTAAGTCTGAGAGCTTGTCAAAACTGACGGGTTTCAGTGGACATTGTTGCTGGGCTAAACAAGGTAACTCGAATGGCGAAGATATGATGTCATGATTCTCATTCAGTAAAATGATATTGACGTTGTCATTGAGGTGTCGAAACTGATGTATTGCGCAGTTCGGCATACCTCTGAGAAAAGCGGTATCGGCAACGATAGTGTCGATGGCATGCTGTTTATATAACGCTATGGCAGTTTCATAATCCTCTGCAGCCAGATAAAGGTTGATACGAGAACCAAGATAACGACGAATTTTATGCTCCAAAGGCTTATCTTTGCCCAGATAAAGCACACTCAAATCTACCTTTGAAGAGGCGGTTGATATCGTTGAGGTCATTGACTAAAACTCGTTCAGGCTGCTAGAAAATGACCTCGATGCTTTCACTGGGAGAACGAAATAGGACGTGTTTTCTGATAAGAGGTATACGTGGACTTTTATTGATAACTTCTTTTTATCTTGTCCGGTTTGAACATTCGCTGGCACGGTTTTTAAACCTCAAAAAATCGTATTCGAAAATACGAGTATGTTATTAATACACATAATAAATATATGGTTAAATAACCATATGTTTATTGAGGTTGTCAACTAAAAAATCATGACCTTTTTGTAATATTTACAATCTTTACTGAAAGTGAAGAATCTAAATGTTTCTTAGTCTTTCACTTATTCAGATGGGTGGAGTTGTTGAGTCATGTCTGAGTATTAAACCACTTTATTAGAGAATTATAAAACACTAATATAGATCGCCAAATATCTCTAAATGGGTAAGGTAGACCCGCACATCGAACTCAAGCTGATGATAGTCAGGTTGTATGTGGGTGCAAAGTTTATAAAAGGATTTGTTGTGGTCTTTCTCTTTTAAATGAGCCAGCTCGTGCACCACAATCATATTTAAAAATGCCTCGGGTGCCGTCTTAAATACCGAGCCGATACGCATCTCATTTTTCGCTTTTAATTTACTGCCCTGAACACGTGATACATAACTATGTAAACCCAGAGCATTATGAAGTACATCCAACTTGTCATCGTAAAGCACTTTGCTGAGCGGACTAGACTGACGCAGGTGTCGATTCTTCATATCTATAACATAGTCATACAAAGACTTATTGGTTTTGATGTTGTGTGTATCAGGGTATTTGCCAAGCAGATATTGACCGAGTGTTTTCGCCGAAATGGCGGCGCTGACTTGATCTAGAACAGGCGCAGGGTAGCCTGATAAATATTTTAGGGCCGACATAATGATGCGATTTGTTTCAATTGATTGATGAGGTGAAGTGAATTGTAAAACAAATGCGAATGAAGTGAGGGACTGTCACCCAAATAATGCCAGACTGTTATGTCTTATTCCTTGACTATTGCATGCTGAAAAGTCATAAAGGAACATCGTGTTTTACTAAATAATTGTGTCGTCAGCTACTTCATTTCTATTGGAAAAAGGAAGCAAAATGCGGAAGGTGTTTGCGAAAGAATCCATCAAGTTTCTCAAGCTTGGTGTTGTCGGACTATTACTCATCATCGTGCTGATTCTGGCAGGTGAAAAACTAAGCGGCATAGAAGCGTTGATATTAGGGTTGCTTCCTTATGTGCTGTATCAGATTTACACGGCCATCCAGTCAGCAAAGAAACACAAAAAGAAATAAGGAGAGCTTTTGTCATGGTGAGCCAGTGGTCAGACGGACAGGGGAGTTATCAAAACAACCTTGTCTTAGGTTGGTTTCGCTAGAGAGAAATTATTTTTACCCTGACGTTTGACGTCATACATTGCACTGTCAGCGACTTTGAGGAGATTATCCAGAGTGGTGCCATGCTCAGGAAAAAAAGCAATGCCGATACTGACACCTATGCTGACTTGTCTGGTTTCATTGTCTGAGGAAGTGAAGTCGATAGGGAGCTTTAGCCCATCAATCAGTTTTTGAGCCACGGTTTCCACATCACTACGATCCTTGAGATCATCAATCATAATAACAAACTCATCACCACCAATACGTGCTAATTGATCCGCCTGGCGTAATAAACCACTAAAGCGTTGTGCCACATTCCTCAGTACCTGGTCACCTGCATTGTGACCCCAAGTATCATTGACTGATTTAAAGCCATCCAAGTCTAAGAACATTACGGCAATTTGTTGCTGGTGACGCTTAGCTTTAGCTAAATAGTCCGTGGCATGTTGTTGTAAATAATGCAGTGAAGGCAACCCTGTAATGGCATCGAAATGCGCCTGTTTTTTTAATTCGATTTGAGCTTGATTTGCAGCGTCCAAGGCTTGATGCAGCTCACTCACATCATATTCCGTGACCAAGATTAAAAACTCTGCCGTTAATGGGTGGCGTGTGATGCGTATATCCAGCGTATGCTGACGCAAGCCTTCACTGGTTTTCATCATATGCGTCCAGCGTCCAACTCGCTTTTCAGTGGCATCTTTTAGTCGCTCAATGCCTTCTTCTAGATGTTCAAAGCGGGCAGTGAACGCATTTTTATCAGGATCAAGTTGCTTTGGAATGATGTGTTTATAGGCTTCTGTTGCTGCTGGGTTTTCGATAACGATGTCACCAGCAAAAGTAAACGTGCTTACCAATACCGTTGTATATCGCATCGCTTCAACGAGTAGCAAGTTTTCAGGTGTTTCCCCGAGCTCAACCTGTTCATTCACATAGGCGATAATGGCGCGATGTCGTTCAGGGCCGATTAAAACAGCTCTATGTAACATATAGAGTGTTTTAGCTTTACCATTAGGATAGGTCGTCCACGGGTCAATACTCAGGCCATTTTTCGCGGCTAATTCAAAGGTCTGATGAATTCTATCTCGTGCACCCTGGGTATCACCGGATAGATCTTTATTTATCAGTTCATCAACTGAGTTGAGTCCCCAAAACGTCAGCGCGGCATCATTACCCCACCACCAACCATGTCTATCGAGATCAAAAATCCACACCACAGTAGGAATCAGTTCGTAAAGATGAAGCTCATCTATACTTTGGATATGGATAAGGTGACTGTAATCTGCGGTCATAGAAGGTGAAATTTACCGTTTGTAAGCTGTTGAATTTTTCAGCGTTATTATCGCACATTCACAAATACACATAAGTAAGAAGGCTAGTTAATGTGGGATAGTGATTAATCACACATGAACATGCATTACTTTTCTGGCTATTGTTCTCCCCCTGTATCCTTATGAGAGCATTTAGTCTATTTACTCTGTCTCTTGGTTGAAAATAATAGAGTAATCCCACACCTTTAATTAAGACTCTTATTATTAGTGGATACCTGTTTCATGAATGACACAATTAAATTGCTAAAAAATCATCGCTCAATTCGGCAGTTCACATCGGAACCAGTCAGTGATGAAGTGGTACGTGAGATTATCGATGCAGCTGGCTGGTCAGCCACGTCTAACTTTGTTCAGGCATACACTGTTATAAGAGTCAGAAATCCACAAACACGTCAGCAGATGGCAGAGCTGGCCGGGTCACAAAGTTGGGTGGAAAACAGCCCGGTATTTTTAGTCTTTTGTGCTGATCTCAAACGCAACCAGGCTGCCTGTGCTTATGAGAGTGTGGAAATGGTCTCCGGTTATACCGAGCAGTTCATAATCGCGACGGTAGATGTCAGTCTAGCTGCACAAAATGCGATGATAGCGGCAGAATCGCTTGGCCTTGGCGGTGTTTTTATTGGCGGTATTCGTAATAACCCTGAAAAAGTGTCTGAGCTGCTTAATCTTCCTGATCAGGTTTATCCCGTTTTTGGGATGTGTCTTGGTCATCCGGCTGCAGCGCCTGAGCAAAAGCCAAGGCTACCTGTCGATGTCGTTTTGAAAGAAGAGTCTTACCAAGAAGATGAATCAGAACTCGAACAGTACAATGAAACGTGCAAATCGTATTATCAAAACCGTTCTAGTGGCTCGCGCGATGAAACATGGACACATCAAATAGCCACGATGATGAGTAAGCCCATGCGTCCTCACATGAGAGCGTTTCTTGAGAAAAAGGGCTTTAAGTTTAAGTAAATATTTGGAAAGTCACCTGAGCGAAAGTCCAGCCAACATAGAGTTTCAGTTGTGACTTTTCATATTGATCTTCTCATCGAGAAGAGCAAGTTGGCTTTGGTCTCGCTATATTAATGCCTGAATTTTGCTTATTGAACTCAAGAGCAGTGATCGAGATTATTTGCTCGCTGGTAATGGTGCACAAACTCTTGAATAAAAAAAGTTAAATCATCATTGATGTCACGGACGTTGATAATATTTTTGGCGTAACGGCCCCATACATAGCCCCATGTACTCTGTATGGCGTCATCAACAGGAAAAAACACACGCCGATGAAAGTCTGTATAGAGCAGGTAATGGCCGGCATGTTCTTCAACCCGAACAATTAATCGTGCATCATCACGCTCTCCCAATGTCACAGGTAAAGACTGAAATGCTGATGACACCACCGAACGAAGATCAGCCTCATTAACTGCTTCAGGCTCGAGTAGATAACCAACAGCCACTTCACAAGGATTGTTCAAACGTAACGCAGTATCTGCCTGTGCTTGTTGGGTGATGAGAAATGAAGATAAGACACTTACCAGAAGGGAAGGTAGCCATTTCATATGTGGAGTCCGCTATTAAAAAGCGTTTAGCATACTATCTAATTCAGCTATTTTAAGAGGCGCGCAGTTATCAGGGAAAAACTCATACTTTCGATCAAGTCACGTTACCTAGATATGTACTTTTGGCTTCATTGTTTTTTTTGATTCAAAAGATAAATAATGTTTTTCGGACAAATCAAGTTAGCTGAGCCCATAATTTTTCAGCCCTTCCAGCCATCCCAGCAATTTTTTTCAAGCTTTTTAACTGACTTTTCTGCTTTATAAGTAACTTTATTGCCTATCTTTGTTTGCTTAAGAACTTGTAAATGACATTCCTTAAAGTCAACGTAATAATTTACCTTATAACTTTGATTTTCTTGTGGTACAAAGCTGATTGTAATATGGCAAGTTTTATTCAAGCTAATCATATGAGCATCGTATAAAAACGATATAACAAATGTTTCGTTTGCAGCTATTTTCTTCACTACACCATTTTTGTCTGAGCCGTAAATACCGTTATTTAAAAAAGCGAGCCTGACGCCTGATGGGTCTCTATCGCATTGTTCGTTTTTAAAGTGCTGAACAATAACAGGAACTGTGTCGGTATTTAATTCGAGTGATGCTGTTTGGCTACCAATTGGCGCTTTATACATTGATGCCTTACATCCAGTACAGAGTATTGTAATTAATGTGATGAGAACTAATTTATTCATCTGAATATTTTTCCATAAACTTATAGTTTCCATGCTTTTGTTTGATAGTTATTTAATTAGAAAAGATAATAAAACGGATTATGTAGGTTGGGTAGAGCGATAGCGAAACCCAACATGTTATAGCGGTTATAAAACTCAATTTCTCTCACCAAAAGCATTCATATCAACACTCTCATCATATCCCCAGTTTTGATCAATTATTCCATCACGAACAAATTTATGAATGCTGGAATAAGGCCAATCGCTGGCTTTATCGACATAACCATGTTTGACGGGGTTGTAGTGAATATAATCCACATGGTTTCTATAATCTTTTTCGTCACGAATTAAATGTTCCCAATATCGACGTTGCCAGATACCGCGTTCATTTTTCGAGTGACGAGTTTTGTTGATATGTTCATCCTTGGGCAAGCCTCTCGAAAATGTCGATTTAATCAATCGCCAACGCATTGCATAATCGGCATCAATTTCAGGTAAAGTCCAAATGGTATGTATATGCTCCGGCAAGATCACAATGGCATCGATGTTAAATGGATGAGCTTGTTTGACGTGTTGGAAAGATTGTTTTAACAGATCGATATTATTCGTTAATAACGTTTTATGGCGTTCCAATAAAGTGACCGTAAAGAAAAAGGTGCCACCGGGCACAAAGGCTCGACGATATTGCATTGTTCACCATCCATGTGAAACAAAAAATAACCATTATTGTAGGTTGGGTAGAGTGATAACGAAACCCAACATTTTGATGATATGAGAGTTGTTTAGATATTTGAGGCGTGTTTGTTGGGTTTCATTCTTCAACCCAACCTACGGGCTGAAGAATGTTGTTGGATATTAAAAATATGCTCACCTCGAAGGAGCTTGCTATATGCTCGCAGTGACATCCATGCATATAAACCAAGTACAGGCACAGTAAAAGCCAATAAAGAAATAATTTTTGAAATTTCTAATTCAAGTGCCGATGAAATTATCCAGGGTGATAACGCTCCAAATGCCAAGATAAAATATAGAAATAAGTACATCTTCTTTCTCCAATCTCTCGAGAGGTCAGATTTATATTTGTCTTTAAATATAAGCTTAAAATCATCATCTGTATCCGATCTTTCAAAAAGTTGCTTGGATAAAACAAAATCATTGATGCATTGGATAGGATTTTCGAGAGATAAAATATACTCTATTTCATTTGCTTTTACTGTGGTTGTTCCCGCAATTGCCTGATAGCCCTTGCCTAGAGTATATGGATGGAGATTTTCTTTACTTGTCTCATCTATAAACTCTTTAGCAAATTTATACTCTTCCCTGTAGTTTGTTCTTTTCACAAGAAAAACATCAAATAAAACCTTGCCTGCGGTAAAAATAGCAGCCATCGCTATGATAAGTTTGGTAAATAGCTCCCATTCCATATGAAAAGCTTAAGGGAGCTCTGCTCTTCGAGTTAGTTTGATTCCAATTTTCATTGCTGGATTTTCAATCATATATCCCTGAAGAATGAACTCGTTACGTTGAGGTTTTCCCGATAAGCTTAACGTAAATTCGTCAATATCACCGAATATAGATTGGAGTATTTTTCTATCATTAGTACATTTGACTTCGGCCTTAATTATTCCGTTTTCGAGCTTATAATTACCTACAAAAACAAATGAAGAATCTCCGCCAAGAATACGTTCAGTTTCTAGTACTACAACTCCATACCCAGCATCATTCATGTTTGATTCAAACTCAACTCCGTACAAAGCTTCTATCATGTCAGACTCCATTAGCAACCACTAAAACAAAAAGCCGACATAAAAGTCGGCTTTTTTATTAAATCATCAGTCCCATTTCAAACCACCACCGGTTTGGTACTCGGTGACTTTGGTTTCGAAGAAGTTTTTCTCCTTCCGCATATTGGCTTGTTCATCAAGCCAGGGCAGGGTGGCTTCCGCACCTGGGAACGGTTCTTCAAAGCCTAGCTGTTTCGCACGACGGTTGGCTGTGTAACGGAACTGGCCGTGATGCACTTCTTTTGAGTAACCTAAAATCGGGTCACGCAAAATGTAGCCTGCATAGGTTTCTTCTGCGGCATCGGCTTCTTCAAACATCTGTTGGACTTTTTTCGGGTCCAGTGTGACGTTTTCTTCTTTCATGATTTGCTTACAGACGCGAATACCGAAAGAGGCGTGCATGACTTCGTCACGCATGATGTATTGCAGCTGTTCAGCGGTACCTTTCATCAAACCGCGACGTTGCAGAGCAAAAATCGGGCTGAAGCCGTTGTAGAACCATGAACCTTCAAAAATGCCGGCAAAAAATGCATACGACATGATGAAGTTTTCCAGTTCATCCGGATCATGTAAATCAATATCACTACGCATGACGGTGTTTAAACGGTCATTGGCCAGTTTAATTTTTTGGTAAATCTCTGGCACCACACGGTAGCGGTTATAGATTTCTGACTGATCAAGACCAATGGTTTCGATACAGTGCTGGTATGTCCATGTGTGTAATGATTCTTCATACACTTGGCGAGCCTGATAGATTTGCAGTTCAGGCGCGGTCATTTTTTCCATGACCGCCAGACCAATATTACGCATCGCTAGGATGTCTGAGGTGGTCAGGTATGACAGCACGTTTTCATAGACATGGCGTTCTTCCAGCGTGAGTTTATGACGGTAGTCATGAACGTCTTGCGCCATGTTGATATCCAGCGGTGTCCAGTGATTCTTGTTGGCATTGAGGAAGTAGTTCCATGCCCAAGGGTATTTGAACGGCGCTAACTGGTTAATATCGGCTTCACCATTAATCACGCGTTTGTCGTCAGCATTGACGGGCTTGGCGTTTGATAATGGCATTTGTTTGACCTCAGCCGAAGCGGGTGCTTCGCTGAGATCGTTAGCCGCTGGTGCAGCGGGTTGTGCCGCTGCTTTTTCTTCGTTTTGTTTTTTTGCTTCCGCAGTACCGGCTATCGGTGCTGAGAATGGATCATCCCAATTCAACATTACTGACATGCCTCACAATCTGGTTCTAAAATTGAACACGCTTTTGGCGCTTCCATACCTTCACCTAGAACTAAATCGTCCATGCTTGCTGATGAGCTGGCAACCGGCGCTGGCGTGCTCGCGGTGGCAACTGCTGTTGGCTTGCTTGGTGCAGGCGCTTCAGTTGCTGTTGTTGGTGCTGTGCTGGTTTTTTCTGCACCTGTTGCCCCCATAGAGCGGAGGTAATAGGTGGTTTTCAAGCCACGTACCCAAGCCAGTTTATAAAGGTTGTCCATCTTCTTACCTGATGGTTCAGCCATATATAAGTTAAGGCTTTGAGCTTGATCCAGCCATTTTTGGCGGCGTGATGCGGCTTCAATTAACCAGCGTGCATCCATTTCAAATGCGGTGGTGTAGAGTGATTTCAACTCAGCTGGAATACGGTCGATGCCTTGCAGGCTACCGTCGAAGTATTTCAGATCGTTAATCATCACGTCATCCCATAGACTACGTGCTTTCAAGTCTTCAACCATGTATGGGTTGATAACGGTGAACTCACCTGACAGGTTCGATTTCACAAACAGGTTCTGATAGGTAGGCTCAATCGATTGACTGACACCACAGATGTTTGAAATCGTTGCTGTTGGGGCAATCGCCATGGTGTTTGAGTTACGCATGCCTTGACGTTTGATCTTGTCACGCAGCATATCCCAATCCATAGTTTTGCTTTCGTCTTGTTGCAGATATTCGCCACGCGCTTCTTTCAATAATTTGATTGAATCGATTGGCAGGATACCTTTGCTCCATAAGCTACCTTCGTAGGTTTGGTATTTACCACGTTCTGCAGCTAAATCAGATGAGGCGTCGATAGCGTAGTAGCTGATTGCTTCCATTGATTCATCAGCAAATTGAACAGCTTCATCAGAGCTGTATGGAATACGCAGTTTGTACAGGGCATCCTGGAAGCCCATCAGACCTAAACCAACAGGACGGTGCTGTAGGTTTGAGTGACGTGCTTGCGGTACGCTGTAGTAGTTGTACTCGATAACGTTATCTAACATGCGCATCGCGGTACGAACGGTTTTTTGCAGTTTTTCTTTGTCGAGCTGACCGTTTTCATCAATATGTTTCACCATATTGACACTACCTAAGTTACACACCGCGATTTCTTTATCTGATGTGTTCAGCGTGATTTCTGTACACAGGTTTGAGCTGTGAACCACACCAACGTGCTGTTGTGGGCTACGCAGGTTACATGGATCTTTAAATGTGATCCAAGGATGACCTGTTTCGAACAGCATGCCTAACATTTTGCGCCATAAGTCTGTCGCAGGCAGTTGTTTGAAGTTACGAATATCGCCACGAGCCGCTTTTTCTTCATAGGCTTCATAGGCTCTTTCAAAATCAAGACCCGTTAAGTCGTGTAAGTCTTCCACTTCTTCTGGAGAGAACAGGGTCCATTGACCTTCTTCAGCCACACGCTTCATGAATAAGTCTGGAATCCAGTTAGCGGTATTCATATCGTGCGTACGGCGGCGATCATCACCGGTGTTTTTACGCATATCCAGGAATTCTTCGACGTCGATGTGCCATGTTTCTAAGTAAGCACAAACCGCACCTTTACGTTTACCACCTTGGTTGACAGCAACAGCAGTGTCGTTAGCCACTTTCAGGAACGGTACAACACCTTGTGATTTACCATTGGTGCCTTTGATATGAGCGCCGAGACCACGAACACGTGACCAGTCATTACCCAGACCACCGGCATATTTTGATAACAACGCATTATCACGCATCGCGTTATAAATACCGCTCAGATCATCCGGTACGGTGGTCAGGTAGCATGAAGATAATTGTGGACGCAGTGTGCCTGAGTTGAACAGGGTAGGCGTTGAGCTCATGAAGTCGAAGCTTGATAACAAGTTATAGAACTCGATAGCACGTTCTTCACGATTTAATTCATTGATAGCCAGGCCCATGGCGACACGCATATAGAATGCTTGCGGTAATTCGAAGCGCGTACCATCGAAGTGAATGAAGTAACGGTCATATAACGTTTGCAGACCCAAGTAGGTGAACTCAAAGTCTAATTCTGGTTTAAGTGCATTACCCAGTCGATCTAAGTCAAACAAACCTAATTCAGAGTCAATCAGTTCTTTTTCAATCGCTGTTGAGATGTAGGTTTTGAAATAGTCACTATACAAATCACCCATTTCTTGTTGGGATGCTTGTTTTGGCATTTTGTAAACAAATGTCAGTGCCTCACGACGAATACCATCCATCAGCAGGCGAGCAGCCAGTGTGCTGTAGGCAGGATCTTTTTCGATGAAGGTACGTGCAGCCATAACTAATGCTTTTTCGACGTCAGCCTCTTTAACGCCGTCAAACAAGTTACGTTGTGTGTCGCGTAAAATAGCATCACGGTTAACTTCTGCCAGACCTTCACAGGCTTCTGTAATCAGATTGTGTAAACGGTCAATGTCTAGAGGTTGACGAGAGCCATCAGCTGCTGTGACGTGCAGGGGAGATTCGTTAGCAGGCTGGGGATGTTTCTTTTCTTCTTCAGCACGTTTTTCTGATTGTTTTTCACGATATACAACGTAAGAACGAGCGACTTTATATTCGCCTTCACGCATCAGAGCTAATTCGACCTGATCTTGAATATCTTCGATGTGAACGGTGCCACCATCATCAATACGACGTAAAAGGTTATCGGTAACTTGTTTGGTCAGTTTCGCTACTGTGTCGTGAATACGACGACTGTCTTTTGCTGAATCACCTTCAACAGCCAAAAAGGCTTTAGTGATAGCGACAGCAATTTTGCTGCTATCAAACTCGGTGACTTTACCGTTACGACGGATAACGCTGTATCCACTTTCGGATGCTGATGAGGTATAAACGGGTTGTGCTGTTTCGCTCGCCATAATTGAAATCCCTGCAATAATGTTTAAATAATCAAAAAAACATAAAACCACTAGAGGTTGTGGTTTTGAAATGATTGAACCACAAGATAGTGTGTTTTTGAAGGCTTGGCAAGTGGAGATTTTGCACATAAATTGTGCACTTTTTGTGGATAACTTGCTGTGGGTTTAGAGCTAAGTCAGCGCCTATGCGGGATCACAGCTTTTGTTACTTTTTGGTGCTCGAAAAAACTTTTTTTATTACGGTAAAAAATGCAAATTTTGCCGTGTCTGCTCCAAGGGGGACGGGCATCATACTGGTGCTGATTGTTTTGTTCAACCAGCACCAGAAGACTTTTCGCTAAACGCTTAAGAACTAGAATGTTTCTGTGACAGAGACGGCTGACGGGTGCATCAGTTGATGTGCTTTCTTAAGATTCTTGCGACCATCTGTCTGTACAATCAGCGTCCATAGATTCTGACGCTTTGCGGAAACCGTATCGTTGATTAGCGGATCGTGATCGGGGCGTAATGAGACTAATCCGGCCAATAACATGCCAACAAATGTACCGACAACCGCGAGTGCGATATAGGTATAGAGTGGGCTGGACTGGGTCATCATTGGGCCAGATGCCACCAGAGCACTGGCGATGGCCAAGCCAACTAATAATCCGATACCACCAAAGATAAAGTGAGAGCGGGTGATAAAACGTGCAATCGCTTTGGATTCAGGTTCGATTTTTTCACTGGTATGGTTGTCTTTGGGCTGAATCATTTCGATGTCTTGCTGTTTGAAATGACCGTCATTTACCAGAGTTTGTTTGGCTTCTAACGCTTTTTGTTCATCATCAAATACAGCAGCCAGCTTGCTTGGTTTACTTTCTTGGTTGATTTGCATATCCATAAGGCAATCTCCTTTTTGGGGTAAACACAATATAGGAGACAATAGAAACGAAGCAGATATCCTTATCTGCTTATATTTTTTGGAATTTATCGTGTACTGACGCTGAAAACACCAACGAGCTGACTGAGTTTTTGTGCGGTATTTTTTACCATGACAGAGCGATGCTGTAACGCATCAATAGCCTGTGTCATCAGGCTAGCTGACTGGCCGACGTCTCTCGCGGTTACACCATGTAACTGACTATTTTGATCCAGTTGCTTGATGGTGGAAAACATTTGCTCAACAAGTTGATGAAGTTGCGTATTTTCTGACGAGGCTTCTTCTGTTTTCTTTAAGCTACGATCGACATTCTCCACACCAGACTCCATGAATTTATACGCATCTAGGGTTTCCGACTGGATGGTTTCAATCATTTGTCGAATTTCATCTGCTGATGTAGCTGTTCTCTGAGCAAGATTTCTCACTTCGTCAGCCACAACTGAAAATCCTCGGCCATGATCACCGGCACGCGCTGCTTCGATAGCAGCATTAAGTGCGAGTAAGTTGGTTTGATTAGTAATTTCAGTGATGACGCCAATGATATTGCCAATTTCTGCTGTCCTACTATGAAGTGATTGTACGGCTTTAGCAGAGGTTTCCACGACATCACGTATTTCTTGTGTACCACTTCGTACGGACTCGTATTGCACTCTGGCTTCATGAACGACTTCATCCATGGCTTTTTTCATGGACTCAGCAGTGGTTGATGCATTCCCAATATCGCGCATTTGCTCTTCTAACAATTGCAGCATTCTTTCTATTGCTGTCGCGACTTCATTAGAAACATGAAACGCTTCTCGGTTTGTTTCGAGCATGGCTTCATTGGTGTGACTGACATTGGTGCTGGTTATAATGACTTGGCCAACTATGCCATCAAGATTATCAATGAAACTATTAATCCAACGTCCCATATCACCGGTCTCATCATTGACAAATGTGGTGTTATCAAGCCTTTGTGCAAGATTACCTTCACCTTCAGCGATGGTTTGAATAACGTGGGTCATTTCATCAAGACGATTGGCGAGTGGGTTGGTTGTCAACTTTTTGTACATAACTGCAATGACACCGATCATGGCTATAGATATGGCATTGACACCAATTACAGGCAGTGTGGTGAAGGCGTGTAGTGCCATATTGGTACCTAGCAAAACAAACATTGATGTAACAAAACCTTTCATTAGGCTGACATTGACCGAGCGGCGTCTGTAGACTTCTTCTAAATCACCTTCACACATCATGCCCCAGCGATCTGGCGAACCTCTAAGCTGGAAAGTAACGCCTTTCCCAATGACCGGAATATGACGATAATCAGAATAACCAGGATAGGTAACAAATAAGTTTTCACCGTTACGAATAGTTTCACGGACGCCGGGATGAAGTTCGTTGGTAGCCGGATCGGTAAAGCGAATTTCAAATTCAGTGTGGCGTTGGATTTTTACTGTACCGAAGCCTGTATGAATCCCACTTTTCAGGTTTTCCCCATGGGAAAATGTATCATCCTCAAACCGAGAGCGAGATAGGGCAATGCCTTGTTGTAACCCAGATTCGAACTTGGATTCCACCATAAAGATGTAGTTATCGCCAGACTCGGGATAGATGTGACCCGCTTCCCGCTGAATAAGGTCTCCTAATACATCATTAGGAACACGTCCACATACAGCCCCAACGGTTTCCCCATCGATAATCAATGGATGATAGAACATGAGCGTGACTTCATCATGAAACTTCGAACTTGAAGGACCAATCTCCAGCGTTAATTTATCGATGTAAGGTCCATGCAAAAACTGACTGCTAATACCTTGTTTTATTGCCTCAGAAGACAAGTCGGATTTATTGATATGCGGTGAATAGGTTGATTGAGTGACCGTACCATGGATATCAATCGTGAATATTTCAGAGAAGTCAGGCGCTGCATGGAGCCTATCCAGTAATAACGATGAGGGTAATTCTGGATAACATGCTGTCAACTGTTCTGTGAGAAAGGCCATTTGATTCCAATGATTGTCTGCCCATTGGTGGAGAATCTTGACGCGTGTTGCCGCGATTCCCTCAAATGTTTTTTCTACTTTTTGGTAGTTATGTCGATTAAGTCGGCATGACCAGGACATGGCTAGTTTCCCGGTCGGGCCGAACCAAGGTAACCACGTTTTTTCTTTGTGGCTTAGATTCATTGAAGTACTTCGTAATGGACTCATTGTTACCCCTAACAGTGTTATTCATTACTGCCAGAGCAAAAAACAGACCAATACGAATAGTATCTATTTTGGTATACCTACAAAGAGGTAGTAATAATAATGTGCACGAATTAAGTGCGAACGAGCTATGAAAGCGATCCATTGTGGCGCTGTAGAGATATGGCCAAGTCCTCTGATGGATGAGTTTATAAGTTCGATATGGCGTCTTTAACCTCATCAAGGTGTTGTTTGACCTTTACATTGCGCCACTCTTGCTGAAGTACACCATTTTCATCAATGAGAAATGTACTTCTTACGATGCCCATGTGTTCTTTACCGTAGAGTTTTTTGAGCTTGATGACATCGAATAAGCGGCAAGCTTCCTCTTCAGAGTCTGATAATAAGTCGAATGGAAATGATTGCTTGGTTTTGAAGTTTTCATGCATACGAAGACTGTCGCGTGAAATACCAAAAATGATGGTGTTGTGCTCAGTGAAGAAGTCGATATTATCGCGGAAATTTTGACCCTCGAGTGTACAGCCGGGCGTATTATCTTTCGGATAAAAATAAATTAAGACGCGTTTGCCTTTCATGGCTGAAAGTTGGAAAGTTTTATCGCCTGTGCTTGGCAGTGTAAAGTCTGGGACAGCTTCACCTACTTTAACTTGTGTCATCTTAGTCGTCCTGTTTGATTAGATTGAGAAAGAAAAGTACCTTACACAATTCAGTCGGATCTTGTCATCAACAGGCAGGCAAAGTACCATGCCTGTTATTTTTTCGGAGTCATTTAAATATGTTTAGCGGCAGTATGGTAGCTCTTGTCACACCCATGCAGGCAGATGGTGCCTTGGATGTTGACAGCCTGCGAAAGCTGGTCGAGTTTCATATCAGCCAGGGCACAGATGCCATTGTCGCTGTCGGTACGACCGGTGAATCTGCAACCTTGAGCGTAGAAGAACACTGTGACGTGATTCGTCTGGTGGTGGAACAAGTGAATGGGCGTATCCCCGTGATTGCCGGTACTGGTGCCAACTCGACTTCAGAAGCTATTGAACTGACTCAATCGGCAAAAGATCTTGGTGTTGATGCTGTTTTGCTTGTTGCGCCTTATTACAACAAACCGACTCAGCAGGGCATGTATCTCCATTTCAAAGCCATCGCTGAAGCAGTCAATATTCCACAAATCTTATACAACGTGCCAGGTCGCACTGCATCTGATTTGCTACCTGAAACGGTTGGAAGATTATCAGAGCTTTCCAATATTATCGGCATCAAAGAAGCTACTGGCGATGTTTCTCGTGTTCAGCAGATTAAACAATTATCACGAGAAGGCTTTGCTCTTTACACTGGTGAAGATGCCAACACTGTCGATTTCATATTGGCAGGCGGTCAGGGGGTGATTTCTGTCACCGCAAATGTCGCGCCTAAACTCATGCATGAAATGTGTCAGGCTGCTTTAGCTGGGAATGAGACTTTAGCTCGCGACATTAATTCAAAATTAGTGGCTCTGCATCAATTCTTGTTTGTCGAGTCAAATCCCATACCCGTAAAATGGGCTTTGAACGAAATGAGACTTATTTCTAGTGGCATTCGTTTGCCAATGACGGTATTGTCTGAGAATTATCATCAATCTGTGCGTGATGCATTGAACACTGCCGGTGTTCTCAACTAAATTCAAGTGAGTGAACTGTATTAAATGAACGTAAAATTATTTAAACAAACATCGCTGGTTGTCATGATGACGACTGCTCTAACTGCTTGTGGTGCTTTCTCATCATTAGATGAAGTGGTTCCAGATAACACACAGAAATACCGTAAAGCTGAAACTATGCCACCTCTCGATGTGCCGCCCGATTTAAGCACTAGTCGAATTAAAGATGACATCTCTGGTAAGCAGACAAATACAGCGACATACTCTGAATTTGAAGAAGCGGCAACCAACCCATTAGCTGCAAAATACAATATTACGCCTGAATCCAAACCTGCATTATCAGGTGAAGGTGCAGACCGGCATCTTGTTGTGCCTGGTGACCGTGAAGTGACTTGGCAACGTATCATCGATTTTTGGGCGACTAAAGATTTAGGGATTGCACGTGCTGATGACCGTATTGGTCTGATGGATACCACAGCTGATGCAGATGGTTATGTTTACCGCATCCGAATGGAACGTGGTGATACCTCTAAGATGGCCAATATCTATTTAGGAAGTGCCGACAGTGAACAAGCTAATAACCAGAAAGATGAAGCGATGCTTCGTCAATTAGCTGATTATTTAGGCACGCTGTACCAGCAAGATATGGAGCAATTCAAACTGGCAACCCCAGCGCCACCACCTGAAGAAACAGCTCGTGTATTACTGATGGATGATAGTAATGGTCAGCAAAGTTTATTGATCGAGCAGGATTTCTCAACAGTTTGGGGACGTGTTGGACGTGTCCTAGATAGCAAAGGCTTCTCAGTTGAAGATCGTGATCGTAGCAAAGGTCAGTATTTTGTCCGTTACATTGATCCATTCAAGCAAGCCGAAGAAGATGATGAGGGCATGCTGGATAAACTGGCCTTCTGGCGTGATGATGTAGAGAAAAAACCAAACGAATACTACTACATTAAGTTGCTTTCAGATGCTGATCAAACACGAGTAATGGTATTAGACTCAAATGAAGTGCGTACTTCTGATGACTCTGCCAAACGTTTGTTAGATCTGATTCAGGAACAACTTGCCCCATAATGCGATTTGCTTCCCTTGGAAGTGGTAGTCGTGGTAATGCGACACTGGTAACAGCTGGAAAAACCACAGTCATGATTGACTGTGGTTTTTCTGCTCGTGAAGCTGAGAAACGTTTACGGAAACTGGGCGTTGACCCTTACCAGCTATCTGCTTTATTAGTTACACATGAGCATGCCGATCATATGGCTGGTATACGTGTCATGGCCCGAAAATTTCGTTTGCCTGTCTATACAACACCGGGTACGGCCGGTTGTTTGCCAGTTGATATCGCAGCGCATATTAAGACATTCAATTGCCATGAAACATTCAGCATTAATGATTTAGAAGTTGAACCATTTCCTGTGCCACATGATGCACGAGAGCCTAGCCAGTTTGTTTTTGGTAATGGTCAACACCGCTTAGGTTTGCTGACGGATGTCGGCTCCATCACACCGTTGATTGAGGAAACATTATCTGGCTGTAATGCCTTACTGTTAGAGGCCAATCACGATATGATGATGCTGGAGCAGGGGGAATATCCTGAACATCTTAAGCGGCGTGTTGGTGGCAGACTGGGACATTTAAATAACGTGCAATCCGCCTCATTACTTGAGAAAATTGACACCACAAACTTGCAGCATATTATGGCAATGCATATTTCTGAAAAAAACAATTGTCCATCGCTTGTTGTGCCGTTACTTGCTGACGCACTGGCTTGTGAACATGATTGGATTGGCATTGCAGACCAAGAGGCCGGTTTTGACTGGCGTGAAATAACTAACCGCTAAGAGATAGCTGATGCAAAAGAAACAAGAATTGTATTCTGGTAAAGCCAAAAGTGTTTTTGCTACAGATAATGAAGATTATGTCGTTCTGAGCTTTCGTGATGACACGTCTGCATTTGATGGTGAAAAAGTCGAACAGTTAAATCGTAAAGGCATGGTCAATAACAAGTTTAATGCGTTCATCATGCAATATTTGGCTGATAAAGGCATTCCAACTCACTTCGAAGAGCTGTTGAACGATACGGAATCCTTGGTTAAAAACATGCAAATGGTGCCGGTTGAATGTGTGGTACGGAATGTGGCCTCTGGTAGCTTGGTTCGTCGCCTTGGCGTCGAAGATGGACTTGCGCTCAATCCTCCCGTGTTTGAATTTTTTCTTAAGAATGATGCGTTACATGATCCGATGATCAACGAGTATCACATCGAAACATTCGGCTGGGCTAAAGCTGAAGATATAAGTAAAATGAAAGAGTTAACGTTTAAAGTTAATGAACATTTACAGAAGCTATTTGCCGATGCCGGCATGATTTTAGTGGACTATAAACTAGAGTTTGGCTTGTTCAAAGGTCAGATCTTTTTAGGTGATGAGTTTAGTCCAGATGGCTGTCGTCTGTGGGATGCAGAAACACGTAAAAAACTGGATAAAGACCGTTTTAGACAAGGTCTGGGTGGTGTCATTGAAGCCTATGAAGAAGTGGCACAACGTATCGGTGTGACGCTATAGAATAAAGTCATTCAAGGTTCATTTCGCTGTATGCGAAATGAACCTTTTTCCAAATATATATTTCCGATGCATGAACAGCCAAGCTGTTTATATACACAAGCTTGTGTACTCATTTATGATGTTTCTGTTTCTATAAAAACTGGAGTTTTGAATGAAAACACCAGATTTACCTCAAAATGAACAAGAAAGGTTATCGACATTACAATCGTTGACTATCCTTGATTCGGCTCCCGACGAACGCTTTGATCGTCTCACAAGAATCGCCATTAAGTTATTTGATGTGCCAGTTGCGCTCGTCAGTATTGTTGATAAAAATCGCCAATGGTTTAAGTCCTGCCAGGGATTAGATATTACTGAGACGCCACGTGAGCTGTCTTTTTGTGGACACGCGATTTTGGGCGATGGCGCCTTTGTTGTTGAAGATACGCATAAGGATGAACGTTTCATGGACAATCCGCTATTAATAGGTCAAAAGCATATACGCTTTTATGCTGGCTATCCCATTCGTTATCTTGATGGCAGTAAGCTAGGTACGTTGTGTATTAAAGATGTGAGGCCAAGACATTTCAGCGACGAAGATCGAGCACTACTTAAAGATCTGGCAACCATAGTTGAACACGAGATTCAAGCCGTTGAGTTGGCGACCATGGATGAGCTAACAGGCATATTAAACCGTCGAGGTTTTAATATGTCTGCCGCAAAATCTCTGAGTATATGCAGACGTGGTGGACTACCCGTTGCCCTGGCTTTTCTTGATCTGAATGAATTTAAACCCATCAACGATAAGTTTGGTCATGCAGAGGGGGATAAGGCACTACGTCAATTTGCAACGATCTTAGATGATGTTGGCAGAGATTCAGATATCGTCGCGAGAATGGGCGGAGACGAATTTGTTATTCTGCTGGTTGATGCTGATCAAAAAGCGGTTGATGAAGTGATGAAACGTTTTTCAAAGCAAGTTGAAGCGTCTAATAAACAGCGCGAACTTGCCTA
>ENA-ORCW01000343-ORCW01000343.1-marine-metagenome-genome-assembly--contig:-NODE-343-length-35202-cov-4.041566_pt1 | contig 35202 bp, 26 predicted proteins | sample MGYA00237784_ERZ508517 | MGnify/ENA primary metagenome ERZ508517 (study PRJEB26187, sample SAMN06268979) | marine metagenome | isolation source: Tt ae E1 feedstock associated aerobic enrichment on... | reverse complement strand
CCCACTACCCACTACCCACTACCCACTACCCACTACCCACTACCCACTACCCACTACCCACTACCCACTACCCACTAGTAATCCAACCTCACCCAGTACAGCTGCTCGCGGTCGCCGCGGACCCGCAGGTCATCCAGCAGGGCTTCGATGCTTGGCTGCAGGAAGCCAACGAACTTCACGCGGCCGTTGACACTCACCTTCACCCGCTCGTCGAAGTCAACCAGCTCCGGCGAAAGCCAGATCGTCGTACTGCGTCCCGGGTGGCGGATGTAGACGGCATTCCCGACCGTCGCCTTCCCTTCCATCTGCATCGTCCGGATCCGCCGTCGCGGCTGGTCCCACACGATCGGCTCGCGGAGCTTGTCGGGCAGTTCGTGCGGCACGATCCAGTACATGTCGGCATCGGTATGCCGGAGGATCTCCGATTCCCATTCACGTACGAACGTCGCGCGGCGATGCAGCTCCATCCAGTCGAAGATCCGCTCCAGCTCTTCGTAGTACGTCTCGTAACCACGCGACTTGTACTCGCAGTACACGACATCCACGCCGTGCCGCATCATGTGATTGAGCTCGCGGGCATTCTCTTCGAGCGCGTTACGGTCCCGTTCGCCGTTGACGACGTACCACGCCAGGTCCGGCCCGTTCTCGAAGTAGTAGTTGCAGTACCGATCGCTGAAGCCGTTGATCGGCACCACGCCGGCGAACACATGCGGATGCGAGAATCCGATGTCGAAGCAGGCATCGGCTCCCATGCCGTGGCCGGCGAGAAACACCCGGTCCGAATCGATCCGGAACCGCTTCCGGACATCGCAAAGCGATTCGAGAACGCGGTCATGCACGTTGACGTTGTAGTCGTACTTCCCCTGCTTCTCCTCCGCATAGTGCGGAGCCACGACAATGTACCCGCGCCGCTGGGCCCAGCCGGGCTGATCGGCACTCCCGCCCCACCACGCAACCTCGTAGTCCGGGGTCCGCCCTTCGGCATGCAGAACGATCAGCAGCGGATAGCGGTGCTGCGGCGAGTACTCCGGCGGCAACTGAATCGAATACCGCACCGGCGTTTCGCCGTCGGCGGTCGGCACGTCGATCGTCGCCACGCTGCCCGGTTCGAGCGGCGGAGCCTCCAGCGGCAACGGCAGGTTCCCGACCAGTGCCGCAATCCGCTCGATGCTGACGCCTTCGATCTCCTTCAGATCGGTATGCAGACTGGTGCGGAGGGAACGGTTGTCAGTCCGCAGGTACTCCAGCACGAGGAACCGGGCATCCCACAGGCGGATCGCCTCCTTCAGATCAACCAGGGCGTTGGCACTCCCCAGCAGCCAGCCGGAATACGCCAGCGCCAGCTTCTGCTCGGCCGTCAGCGTCTCGTCATCCTCGGCCCGCAGAAACGGATCGAGCCGTTCGAGGTTCTCGTAGTGAAGCTCGTCCCGCACGGCGGCACGCATGGCCCGCACACGGGGGATCAGCTCGTCTGAGACGCTCGCCTCGAGCATTCCAAGCAGGAACAGGATCCGGTCCCGACGGGAAAGGGCCTGTTCGTAGTCGGCAACGATTTCCATCGCTGCCTCGTGTGCCTCGGGACCGACCCGATCGATGGGAAACTGCGACTTCGCAAACTGATAGGCGGTGGCATGCTGACCGGCGGCCTGTCGGCGCTCCAGTTCGTTCATCGCACGCAGGGCCACGAACTGGACGATGCGGCGGTCGGTTTCGTCGGCCCAGGCGGCGTCCTCGGGGAAGTCCCTGCGGAGGGCGGCGACTTCTTCGCGGGCCTGGCGATACATTTCGGCCTGCAGAAAGAAGACAACCCTCGCCTTGCGGTCGCGATGATCGTCCGTGTCGCTCGCACGATCGAGCATCTTCTCGAGGATGTCCGCGGGGATCGTCGGCGTATCGAGTCCGTACTCCCAGCGGTGGGATGTGCTTTCGACTTTCACGTAGTCGGGCCGCAGCCGGGTGATTCCCTCGTGAATGTGGACCGGGCCCCGTTCGGTCGCGAGCGTGCCGACCCGCCGGCCGAATTCGTCGAACTCGGTCTTCGAGAGAAACGCGCCGATCGAGGCGGGCGTGAGATCGCGGGACCGGGCAACGTGGTCGAGTTCGAACGACTCGTACTGCAGCAGCTGGCCGCCCCGTTCGACCGGACGTTCGACCTGACGATACCCGACGAAGAACCGTCGGACACCGTCATCGACCATCCAGAGCGGGGTCTGGGCGATGGGCCCGCGGTTGTTCTGCCGTTCGGTCGTGGGATTCAGACCGGCCATTTCGACCGGTGTGCCGCGAAGCACGAAGCCGCTCTTCATGCGGACCTCGCCCGCGGACAGGCCATTCGCAAGAATTGCCGTCGCCGCCAGCATCACCAGCGGACCGCACCACAGCCGTGTCGAATCCGGCATGCGTTCGCTCCCTCCCCATTCCGGTTGCTGTGCCGCCTCCTGAGCACAGACCGGCCGCTCGACTCTGCCGATTGCACCGGTTGCAAAAGGCAGAAAAACCCTGCCCCCGCGCAAGGGGGCACACAGGCCTCCCTCTTCTGATGTATCGACTGCAGCAGGTGCCGGGCAAGTCCCGAATCTGCAGGACCGGAGAAACGGGGGGGCGTGACAGATGCGGCGAGCCTCGAAGGAATGCCGTCGCCAGCCCCTCGCGCCCACCGGTGCGTCCGTCAGGCCGCACTACAGCTGGCGCCGCATGCACCGCACATTGGCCGAGCCCGCGGCACACCGGGCCTGGGTGTTTTTTCACGGCTCACAAGGCCAGTAGCCCCCGCACGTCGATCGCACGTGCATGAGGCCGGGCCGGGCAGGCATGCCCCCCGGCGGTTGCACACGTTGACGCGTCTCAGCCGAGGTTGAACTGCTCGGCGATCATCCGCCACAGGACCGGGACGAACCAGATGGCCGCACCGATGACGGCCCCGATCACGGCCAGATAGACGATCAGCCCGACCAGTCCGAGCGTACTGTCACGCCAGCGCGAGAGCAGTCGCCACCACTTCTGACGCTGATACTGGCGGTCGATCTTCTGATACTCGTCCGCGAGGCTGCGATCGCGCTGTTTGATCCGGTTCCGCGTCAGCATCCGCCCGGCTTCTTCCTCGAAGACGGGAATCTGGGCGAGCGGCAGGAATGGGCCGGACGACTTCGCCGCCACTCGCGTCTTCTGATCCAGCTTGTCGGTCTTCATCGCGGTGAGGATCTGCGGCGTCGACATCTTGCTGACCTTGATGCGTCCGCTGCTGGAGGTGTAGCGGACGTACCAGGTGCCGGCGGCCCCGGCAGTCCCGCTCCGGGAACTGGACGGTTTCTTCACGCCGGACTTCGCGGATCGGGACGCCGACCGCGCGGTGCGCCGCCGGGGTGGCGGCGTGGGAGTCGGCGACTGTGCCACACCGCTCCGCATCGACGGAGGCGGAGACGCCACGCCGGACGCCGAGCTCCGCCGCATCACGACCTTGTCGTCAGCCGTGATGAACGACAGGGACTCGCTCGCCAGGCGGAGTGAGTCGAGATCCCGGATCATCTCCGCGACGGACTGATAGCGATGCTTCGGGTCTTTCGCCATCGCCTTGTCGATCATCAGATCGAGGCGTTCGGGGATTTCCGGGTTCTTGCGGCGGGCCGGGGTGAACTGGCCTTTCTCCTTGGCGGTGATCAGCTCGACCACCGAATCGCCGCTGAACGGCGTTTCTCCCGTCAGCAGGTTGTACAGCGTGCTGCCCAGGGCGTAGATGTCGCTGCGATGATCGACATACTTGGCGTTGCGGGCCTGTTCGGGCGGCATGTAGTGGGGCGTTCCGAGTCCGGTGCCGCTCTGCGTCATCGACATGTCCTCGTCGAGCACCTTGGCCAGGCCGAGGTCGGCGACTTTCACCGCTCCCTTGCTCGTGACGAGAATGTTGTCCGGCTTGACGTCGCGGTGGATCATCTTGAGCGAGTGAGCGTGCTCGAGCGCATCGGCACAGCAGAGGATGACGTGCAGGGCGTCCGGGACCGAGAGCTTGCCGAGCTGCTCGCCCCAGTCCTTCATGCTCTTCCCGTCGATCAGCTCCATCGCGACGAAGTGCAGGCCCCGGTCCTCGCCAACCGCGTAGCACTTGACGACGTTGGGATGGTCGATCTTCGCCATGGCGCGGGCTTCGCGAACGAAGCGTTCGACGAATCCGGGCCTCGCCGCCAGGTCGCGGGACAGCACCTTGAGCGCACAGGGACGATCGAGACTGACCTGGTGAGCCAGATAGACCGCTCCCATCCCCCCCTGGCCAAGCTTCTTTTCCAGACGGAAGTCGCCAAGCACTCGCTCCGCCGCTGACTCGTCACCAGTCCCCTCCCCGGCGGCTCCACTGCTGGAACCGGCCGCTGGCGGAACGTCCCCGTCAACGGGAGCGTTCGCGGGTTGTGTGGCGTCGAGTTCTCCGGCTGAATCCTTCGGCACGACGGTATCCTCCATCACGTCATTCGGTGCGGTCACCGCACCACGACGGCCCGGGTTGGCAGTCATGGACCACCCCCACTGTCTGAAACCGGTTTGGAGAGACCTGTCGGCCCGCTCACAATTATGTCTCAGGGTTTCGGGAGCCGCCATGTCAATTTGAACAGGGCCGCGGATCGGCCCTGGCGACTGTGGGGCAGTGGGGACACCGTCGATTACAACCGGCTGGCGTTAAGTCTCCGTAAACACTTGTGCCTATTTCTTTTTGGGCCGAAACGCCACCACCTGATCCGGGTCGGTCTCGATGTACGGCCCGTCAATCAGTTCGACGCAGTAAGGAACCGCCGGCATGACGGCATCGAGGCACTCACGGATCGCCTTGGGCTGCCCGGGGAGGTTGATGATCAGCGAACTCCCCCGAATGCCGGCCGTCTGACGGGACAGGATGGCGGTCGGCACCTTTTCCAGCGAGACCTTGCGCATCAGTTCCCCGAAGCCGGGCATCATCTTGTCGCAGACGGTTTCGGTCGCTTCCGGAGTGATGTCCCGCTGGGCCGGACCGGTCCCGCCGGTGGTGACCACCAGGCAGCACTCTTCGCGGTCACACAGTTCGATGAGTGTCTCTTCGAGGACGGGACGTTCGTCCGGGACAATGCGGGCGACCGCCTCCCAGGGGGTCGCCATCACTTCGGTGAGATACTCCCGCAGTGCCGGTCCGCCCCGGTCCTCGTACTCCCCGCGACTGGCGCGGTCCGAGACGGTGACAATTCCAATCCGTACGGCTGTCATGATGTGTCTGTTCCGGTCTGTCGGCGTCGCTGGTTCTATTCGAAGTCGGTCGCTTCGGCGCCAAAGGTCTCGGCAACCGCCTTGTTGACGATGTGTCCGTTGTGCATGTTGATCGCTTCGGACAGGCCCGCATCCTGAGCACATGCTTCGCGCAGTCCCAGGTTGGCAATGCGGTGCACATATGGGAACGTGACGTTGCACAGGGCATAGGTGCTGGTCCGCCCAACGGCGCCCGGCATGTTCGTGACACAGTAGTGAACGATCCCGTCCACCACGTACGTCGGGTCGGAATGCGTCGTCGGACGGCTCGTTTCCAGACAGCCTCCCTGATCGATGCAGACGTCGATGATCACCGCGCCGGGTTTCATCAGCTCCAGGTCACTGGCGGTCACCAGCATCGGAGCCCGCGCCCCGGGGATCAGGACCGCGCCGACGACCAGGTCGGCCAAACGCAACTGCTCGCGGATATTGTGACGGTCGCTGAACAGCGTGTTGACGTTCGCCGGCATGATGTCTTCGAGATACCGCAGCCGGTCGACGTTGATGTCCATGATGACCACATCGGCCTGAAAGCCGGCAGCAATCTGTGCCGCGTTCTTTCCGACAACACCGCCCCCCAGAATAACAATGTGCGCCGGCGGCACGCCGGGCACGCCACCCAGCAGAATGCCCCGCCCCAGCTGGGGACTCTCCAGATACTTGGCCCCTTCCTGGATACTCATGCGGCCGGCCACTTCGCTCATCGGCGTCAGGCACGGCAGATTGCCGGTCGGACCACGAAGGGTTTCGTAGGCCACCGCCGTAATGCGGCTCTGCTGCACCGCCTTCGTCAGGCCTTCGTCGGCGGCGAAGTGGAAGTACGTGAAGACGATCTGCTCGGGACGCAGCAGCTCGATCTCGGCCGGCTGTGGTTCCTTGACCTTCACGACCATTTCGGCCTGGGAGTAGACCTCTTCGGCACTCTCGACGATCTCGGCCCCCTGGATGGCGTACTCCTCGTCGGGAATGCCACTCCCCTGCCCGGCCCCCGCTTCAACCAGCACGCGATGGCCGGCCCGCGTCAGTTCTTCGACGCCGACGGGCAGCATTCCGACACGGTACTCGTCCTGTTTGATCTCGCGAGGCACTCCGACGATCATCTTCTCTACTCCCTGGGGCTGCCCGCATTTGACTCATCCCAACCATAAGGGATTCTACGTCGTGGGATCGGTCTGCGTAACCACTTGCACACGACAACCGGGCGGCTTACGGTTTCGGAACCGTCCGTGGTTGCCCCCCCGGGGATGCGGACCGGCAACGCCATTCCTCATTCGATCCATGTTCCAACGCGTTCATTGACCGCATCGCGGAGAATCGCCCGGCAATCGCCGGTGCCAGGAGCCTTCCATGAATGTCCACAGCGAAACCTGGGGGAACACGTCCGACGGTCGGGCCATCAAGCTGTACACGTTGACGAACGACAACGGAATGACGGTCCGGCTCAGCAGCCTGGGAGCGGCCATCATCGAAGTGCATGTCCCGGACCGGGACGGCAACTCAGAGAACGTCAATCTCCGCGCCCCGAACCTCGAGGACTACGTCGACAACCCTTCGGGATTCGGCGTCGTCGTCGGACGCTACGCCAACCGCATCGGCAACGGACGGTTCATGCTGGACGGCAAGACATACGAACTGGCCGTCAACAACGGCCCCAACCACCTGCACGGCGGACTCCGCGGGTTTCAGCACAAAGCCTGGACGCCCATCGTCATCGACGGCCTGCAGTTGCCCGGTCAGGATCAGACCGAACTCGTTGGCGTCGGATTTCACTACGAAAGTGCCGACGGCGAAGAAGGCTACCCCGGCAAGGTTTCGGTACTGGTCAGCTATACGCTGCACCGGGACAACCGGCTGACCCTCTCCTATCAGGCCGAGACCGACGCCCCCACGGTCATCAACCTCACCAACCACGCCTACTGGAATCTCGGCGGTGCCGGGTCCGGCGACGTCCTCGGTCACGAACTCAAAATCATGGCCAGCCGCTATCTCGACTTCGACCGGAATGTCCTGCCCACCGGCGACATCCTGCCGGTCGGCAACTCGCCGTTCGACTTCTCGCTTCCGACTCCGATCGGCCAGAACATCGAGCAGGCCGGCGGATACGACCTCTGCTACACGATCGACGACTGGGACGGAACGTTGCGGCATGCGGCGACCGCACGTGATCCGAAGTCCGGCCGGGTAATGGAAGTGCACACGACCGAACCGGGCGTCCAGCTCTACACGGCCGAGCACTTCGACGAATCGGCCGGCAGCGCGGGTTACGCGGCACGGCACGCCTTCTGTCTGGAGTGTCAGCACTACCCCGATTCGCCGCACCACGAGGATTTCCCCTCGACCGTGCTGCGTCCCGGCGAACAATACACACAGATCACCGAGCATCGGTTCCGCGTGGACTGATGCCCCATCAATAACCACCTGCAGGTATGGGCCGGCGACCATGTCCGGAAATCGCAAAGCAGCCGGAGAGAGCTGGGAGTCCTTTGCCGACCGCCGCATTCGCGAAGCGAGCGAACAGGGCGAATTCGACAAGTTGCCGGGCATGGGCAAACCAATCCCCGGGATCGACGAACCGCTCGATGAGAACTGGTGGGTCCGCCAGAAGCTGAAGGAGGAAGGGGTATCGGTCGTGCCTCCCGCGATCGAGGCCCGGCTGGCTCGGGAACAGGCCCTCGAAAAAGTCCCCACACTCAAGAGCGAAAAGGCGGTCCGCCGTCTGCTCGAAGCAGTGAACGCCAGCATTCGCAAGGCACAGCTCTCGCCGGCCGCCGGCCCGGCCAGGGGCGTACATCCGGTCGATATCGAGCAGGTTGTGCAGAAGTGGCGGGAGCAGAAAGCCGCGCCGCGACAGCAGTAGCCGGGCGGCACCTCAGACAAAGAACATCAGCATCAGTCCGATCGGCAGGCCGAGGAGCATTCCCACCCATAGTCCGTTGATGCCGGCCACGAACAGGCCGATCGCCCCACCCACCGCGCTCATCCCAACCATGGGCAGCAGGAACTCGACGAAGAAACTGGCGACGACCTGCCAGGGCGTGTCGTCATAGTCCGGGACATCCGATGCCGGCCCCTGCTGAGCCTCGTGCGTTGCGGGAGATCCCCCGGTCAGTCCGAAGGCGCGCTGCACGGCACCACAGTGCGGACACTCGGCGACGTTCAACGGCATCGGCTGGGCACATTGCTGACAGGGCCGCATCAGCTTCCAGCCCGGGTCGTTGGCGCTGCGGCGACCTGATCGCGATTCTCTTTCCAGGCCGCGATCCGCTGCTGGGCTGCGCGGTACTCGTCGATCATGGTCGCGTCGACGACGCAACGGAAGCCGTTGTGGAAGCTGCCGGAAGTCACTTCACCCCGCATGCGGGCCGCACATCGATACCCGGTGCAGCTGTTCGTATTGCACATGAACGACCCGCCCCGCTGGACATGCTTGACGATGCCCGGTTCCTGCGGGTCGTAGCTGGTGGTCGGTCCCCTGGGATTCCGGCGGGGGCTGACGGAGTAGTACTCGGCATGGAACAGGTCGTGGCACCACTCCCAGACGTTGCCGGAGATGTCGTACAGGCCGAAGTCGTTCGGGGGGAAGCTCCTGACCGGTGACGTCGTCAGGAAGCCGTCGAGATTCTGCCGGTCGACGGGAAACTCGCCCTGCCAGAAGTTGCACTGGTACTTGCCGTCGGGAAGCAGTTCGTTCCCCCAGGGGTACTTGCGATCGTCGCCGCAGCAGGAGGCGTATTCGAACTCGGCTTCGGTGGGGAGCCGCTTGCCGGCCCATTTGCAGTAGGCCATTGCGTCGTCCCAGTTGACGTGGACGACGGGATGATCCATGCGGTCTTCGATCGAGGAGCCGGGGCCGTCGGGATGCCGCCAGTTCGCGCCTTCGACAACCTGCCAGACCTGATACTCCCAGCCGGGGACATTCCGGATCAGTCCGTTCTTGTCGAACTCCGCGTTGAAGCACATCGAGCCCGGGACGAGATGCTCGTCGCGAATCCTGCTGACGTCGACCCCCGCACGGGCGAAGTCTTCGCGAGTCGGCTTCCGTTCGGCGAACGTGACGTAGCCGGTCATCTCGACGAACTCGAGGTACTGGCGGTTGGTGACCGGCGTCTGGTCCATCCAGAAGCCGTCGAGTTCGACCTCGTGAGCCGGGTACTCATCCGGCTTGATGTGGTCGACGTTCGACTGTCCCGGACCGGGCAGCCGGTCGGTCCCCATGACGAACGCGCCTCCGGGGATCCAGACCATCCCCTGGGGCGTCTCGGCCGGCTCTTCGGTGAGGAGCGGAGAACCGATGCCGGTGCGGGAGGAGGATTCGGTCGGCACCAGGGCTGCGACAATCAGCGCGCCGCACATCACCAGCGTGGCGACGGCAATCATCCAGACTTGCTTGGTCATTTTCGCGAAGCTTCGTAACGGAAGAAGAAGTCTGCCACGGGGTGATGCTGCACCGGACGGCGACATGCAGGAGAGATTCGCCGCCGGCATCCACCGGAACAGATGCGTGCTCACGAATTCATGGTACGTCCCCCGCGGGGCGCGATCAAACCTCCCTGCCGTTTCCGCAGCCGCGGGACCGAGCGCCGCGCATGAACAAGCCCGAAGCCAGAGGGCCCCGGGCTCGGGAATCCGTCGCAGTCGTCGCGTCAGGAACCGGGCAAAAGACACCGCCCGAAGTCCGGTCAGACCTTGCCGAAGATCGTCTTGCCGGACGAATGCAGGTCGTCGGCAGCACGGCCGAGACGCTCGGCGACGCCGGTTTCGGCCTTCTTCAGGTAGCTCCGCGGGTCGTAGACCTTCTTGTTGCCGACTTCGCCTTCGATCTTCAGCACGCCGTCGTAGTTCTTCAGGATGTGATCGACGATCGGGCGGGTGAAGGCATACTGCGTGTCGGTGTCGATGTTCATCTTCACCACGCCGAAGTCGAGCGTCGCTTCCAGCTCTTCGCGGGGCGTTCCCGAACCGCCGTGGAAGACGAGATCGAACTCTGCATCCTTGCCGTACTTCTCCATGACAGCCTGCTGGCCCTTCTGGAGAATGTCCGGACGGAGGCGAACCGAACCCGGCTTGTAGTGGCCGTGTACGTTGCCGAACGTCGCGGCGAACATGTAGCGACCGATGCCGTTGAGCTGCTCGTACACGTAGAGCATGTCTTCCGGCGTGGTGTAGAGCTTGTCGTCGGGGACGTGGTCCATGCCGGCCCCGGCAGCCCCGTCTTCTTCACCACCGACGACGCCGGCTTCGACTTCGAGGATGATCTCGTTCTCGGCACAGAGCTGGAGCAGCTCCTTCGAGAGCGCCATGTTCTCTTCCAGGGGAAGATTCGACGCGTCGAGCATGTGAGACTGGAACAGGTTGCCCTTGCCGGCGGCGCGACGGCTGGCCGTCTCGGCGATCAGCGGCTTCAGGAAGCTGTCGACGGCGTCCGGAGGACAGTGGTCGGTGTGCAGGGCGACCAGAATGTCGTAGCGTTCGGCGAGGCGGTGGGCTGCTTCGGCCAGGACCACGGCACCGAGCACGTTGTCACCGACGTTCAGGCCGGAGGCAAACTTGCCGCCACCCGTCGACATCTGGATGATGCCGTCCGACTTCTTGTCGGCGAGCCCCTTCAGGGCCGCATTCAGGGTCACCAGCGAGGTGATGTTGATGGCGGGATAGGCATACGAGCCTTCCTGAGCGGCATCGAGCATCGCCGCGTACTGCTGTGGTGTCGCAACGGGCATGGAGAACCCCTGTTGTTTTCGCGTTGAAAGACCGGACCGCTGGCGAGCTGACTGGGGAAGCGTGCACACGCTCCCGACACGGACACGCGACCCGGTCCCGTACCGCTGCCGTCCGCGTTCGCCGAGAATGTAGAAGATCCCGCAGGCGAATCCAAGCAGTCGCCGTGCCGAAATGACCGGTTCCGGCCGATCTCCCTGATCGCATCAATGTGGTTCGATGGCGCGAATCTGCAGGTCGTCGACATGCACTTCGCCGAATCCACGTAGCTCCAGCGTCAGCGTCACCGGTCCGTCCTGGTGAACCCGACGGATCAGGGCGAACGGCTGCCAGGTGCCCGGTTCGACGGTTCCAGACCATCTCTGAGCCGCAACCGTCCCCTTCAGACTGTCGTAAACCATCAGACCGTCAGGACTACCGGTCAGCGGCGACATCACCCGCACACGACCGCTGAAGACGACGATCTGGTCGCGGCGGAGCATGACCGGTGGGCTGGTCATCCGTATCGGAACGTCGTCGATCGTCGGAACGCCCGACGCCTCCCGATCCGCCGGAGCACTCACCAGACGCAGACAGTAGTCCCCTTCGGCCGGCTCGTAGCTGACCAGTTCTGCGAACGCCCGAATCTCCGGATTCTCCGCCGGGTCGTTGTGCCAGCGGGCCGCGCTCATCCGGGCGACACTTTCGAACGAGCCGGTCGGCAGCAGATTCTCGCTGTGGGTCGGACGTCCACCGATAGCCGCCAGCAGCCGCCAGTGGTCCGGCAGCGTCGAGTAACAGATGGTGTGCGGACTGGAGACCGGCGACGAGAGCTTCGCGATCGCGTTCTCCCAGTGCTTCCGCTGCAGAATCCGTGTCAGTTCGAGCACTTTGCGACTGAGCACACGGGCATGGTCGTAGTTGGCCCGGCTCAGCTCCCGCTCGGCGTCCTGCGCGTAGCGTTCGGCAGCCGAGAGGATCGCCCGGGCATGCCAGACCCGCGGAGCGATCGACTCGTCCAGCTCCTCGTGCACGGTTCGAACCCGTTCCAGCTTGGCCCGCGCCAGGCCGACCCAGCTTTCGGCCATGCGTGCCCGGACGGCGGCCACATCCTGCTGCAGACTCGTTATGGACGACGCATCCGCCGGGATGAGAATCGCCGTGAACTGATCGAAGCTGCTCAGCCGCACCTCCGTTCCCCCCGGCACCTGCTCGAGAGTGAGCGGGAACGGTCGGACACTGGTGGTCGTGATTTCCCACGCCTGCACGCTGTTGACGCCGGGAACCAGCATCCGCAGGTCTTCGGCCGTCATTCGGGACGGCTGGAACTGGCCGTTCTCGCCGTACCAGACCGGCAGAACGAGCAGACCGCTTTCGCTGCGGATAACGGCGGCACGAATCGGACTCGATGCGGCCCGACCGCCATTCGGATCGTTGACGGCTTCAACCTGAACGTGGTCCCACTGCGAGAGGAGTGGCGAGGTGGCCCCCAGCAGGCCGGTACCGGCTGCCCGCGGAGCCCCCTGGAGAACCGGAACGGTCTCTTCGACCTTGCCGGCCGCCAGCCAGCGCTGCAGCAGGCGGACGTGCGTGGCGAACAGTTCGATGGCCAGCCGCCGTTCTTCCGCACCTGGATCGTCCGAGTTGAGCGGGCTGTATTTCCAGAATCCGATCGCCTTGCAGCCGGCCGACAGCGCCGCGTATCCCTGCATCCAGATCTGTTCCGGCTCGACGACCGGAACGGTCGCGTCGGCACTGCGGGTGGAGAGCGTCGCGGACGATGGCTCGGTCCCGATCCAGGTGAACACCGGTTTTCCCGGCAGCGCCAGCCGCCGCTTCTGCTCGAGCAGCTCGAGGTACGCCGTTGGCGACACGGTCGTATGAACGATGTGCCGGCTGGCACCGAGAAGGTCGACCTTGCGGGAGTATTCCCGCTCGCGTCCGACCACATCCGCCACGATCGGCCGGATAAAGTGCCGGTCCGCATTGCGGAGCAGCTCGGCCTGTACGCCCACTTCCCGAACCGCCCGGGTCGGGATTCGTGTTCCGACGTTCCAGAACAGGATCGGTGAGGTTTCGTCCGGAATCGGCAGCAGTCCCGCAGCCGGCTCGCCGTATCGCAGTTGCGAAGCCTGCATGACGGCCGCCGGTGGAACGGATGCCATCACCGACAATCCCGCCTGACCGAGGGCACTGAGCAGTGGCTGATCGTCGGCATCGTCGATCCACACGACGTTGATGCCACTCTGGGACAGTGCGTCGAGACTCTCGCCGTGGTACGGCAGAATCATCGGGAAGAACGGTTCCCCTTCGAGGGAGAGGCGGTCGTCGCCAATGACCACCGGGCGTCGGCGTTCCCGTCGGCGGGCCAGTTCGGGCTTTGCCTCCCGCACGGGGGGAACCACCGGTCCGAAGACAAGTTCGTCGATGAGCAGTTCGGTCGGCCCCGCCTCGACATCGAGTATCAACAGGACCCGATCGACATAGGCGTCCCGCATGTCGATGTCGGGCTTATCGAGCTGCCGGGCAATCTGGGCCCGGACCCGTGCCAGTGACTGGGCCACCGCGCGCTCAGTCGCCTGGCACTCGAGCTGCTGCCAGGTCTGAATCTCGGTGTATTCCCCACCAAGCAGGTCGACTTCGAGGACGCGCCCGGATCGGGGATCGATCTGATGCGGGAACTTCAGCCGCATTCCGACGCGGATCCCCGGGCGATTCGAGCGAATCCACAGCCGGGTCTTCAGATCCGGGAACAACCGGGCCGGGGTGACGTCGTGCGTCAGCAGGAATCCGACCTGAGTCGTTTCCGAGGTGATCAGCAGTTGCTCGGCCCGCTTACCGGAACGGGCCAGCTGGGTGACGCGGCGGTGTGCGGCGATCCGAGGCGCGGCGCTATCGCCGTCCGTCCGCCAGGTCGGACGTTCGTCTTCGAAGTTCTCGCGGAACTCGTCGGCGAAAAGCGGTCCGACGAGCAGCCCGTAGAGCAGCGCACACGCCACCCCGAGCGTCCACGCGCCTGAGCCCGTGGCCCAACTGTCCCGCTGCGTGCCGTCCATGGCGTTTCGCGGAGCTGCTCCGGGGAAGGAAAATCATCACAAACTGCACAAACCGGAGGGGATGTTAAAGAAATCCGCGGTCCTGAGGCGAGAGCAATCCGACGTGATGCCGACTCTGGCGCCGCTGGCGTCCCTCAGGTCGCGCCCGCCCGTTGGCCCTGAGTCCTGCGCAACACCCTCCCTGCACGTCAGTTAACTCAACTGCAGTCACCGGTGCGCGATTCCCGCACGCCACACTCCGCCGGTCGCACAGACGGTGAAACCCTCCTAAATGGTAACGCCGCAATCACTTCAGTCGGGGTGTTGCTTTTCGGCAACATCCGCCGCACAATCGAATGTCGAGGAGATTCCCCGCAACAGCAGTGCGAACCGATGAATCAGAATCAGCGATTTCAGCACGACGCCCAGGACGACATCCCCCGCGAGCTCGTCGAGCTCGGACGGTGCATCGCCGAACTGCCGGAAGAACACTTCCAGAAGATCGAGCGGCAGTACGTCCAGGTCGTCGACTGTGTTCGTCGCCGACGGCGGATCCTCAATCTCGTTCAGGAAGCGCTCGCCCAGTTGCGACTCGACATCAAGTATCTGATGTTTGACCTGGACGTGACGCGGCAGGAACGTGACGCGCTGCAACAGCAGCTCGAACAGAGTGAAGGGGACGGCTTCAGCAGCTATTGAAAGCAGCTACTGAAGAAGCCTTCCGTTCACCTCCTCCGTTTCCCGCCCCGCGCCTCGCCCCCGTTGCGTCCTCTTCCCCCCCGATCCGTTTCCATGTCCACGCCTGAGTCGACCACGATCGTTCTCGCCAGCCGCAATGCCAAGAAACTGGGCGAACTGCGGGAGCTGCTGGCCCCGGGAAGTCTGAATGTGGTTTCGGTGGGTGACTTTCCGGACGTGCCCGAGGTGGTCGAGGACGGCACGACGTTCGCCGAGAACGCCGCGAAGAAGGCGACGCAGACGGCCCGGTACCTGCAGCAGTGGGCACTTGGTGAAGACAGCGGCCTGATGGTCGACGCTCTGGACGGTGCACCGGGAATCTACTCCGCCCGCTACAGCGGTCCGGATGCGACCGACGAACGCAACAATCAGAAGCTCATCGAGGCCCTCAGTGGCGTGCCCCCCCATAAGAGAGGTGCCGGCTACGTCTGCTCGATCGCCGTCGCCGATCCGCAGGGCGAGGTGCAGCTGACGGTCGAGCAGCGTTGCCGCGGACGCATTTCCGAGGAGCCGCGCGGCACCAACGGATTCGGCTACGATCCGTACTTTCTCATTCCGGAGTATCACCGGACATTCGGCGAACTGAGCCCGGTCGTGAAGCGTCAGTTGAGCCATCGCGGCCGCGCGTTGCGGCAACTGGTTCCGGCGCTGACGAAGCTGTTTTCCTGACGGACGCCCCGCGGCCCCGCACACCAGTGGGGCGTCAATTCGTCGGCTGGGGTAGACGGATCGGCGAACGGTCGTCCGGCAATCTCTCGAACCGACTGCTGGTCCAGTGGTTGTGGACAGGTGCCATACTGTCCAAACCCTCGGGGATGCAGTACAGTCGGAGCTTTCGGGTCTCAACGTTCAGACCATTGCAGACTTGTGTCGAAGTCTGATTTCCGCGGTCCCTCTGACGGGCCGGAGGCCGCAATCTCGAAGATCACTTTCATCACAACGTCATTCGTGCGGGCATCCCGGTTGCCGGCCCTCGAGTTCGTGACCACGCCGAACCCCGGCGACCCATCTCGCACGCAACACCGGTCGAATCCAGCAGGAAGAAATCATGTCGCTTGACCCCTACGCCCTATGTCCGTGCGGCAGCGGAAAGAAGCTGAAGTTCTGCTGCCAGGACATCGTGGCCGAGATGGAGAAGGTGGAACGGCTGCAGGAGAACAATCAGCCCCGGATGGCTCTGCAGCTGCTCGACAAGATGGAGAAGTCGCATCCCGGCAACGCCTGGATCGCCACGAACCGGGGACTGGCGCTGATCCACGACAACCGGCCCGAAGAAGCCAAGACCTCCCTGGCCGGCTTCCTCCGCAACTCGCCGAAGCATCCCCTCGCCAACGCCCTGTTCGGCCTGGCGTCGCTGAATGCGGACGGCTACCCCGAATGCCGCAAGGCCGTCCACCGCGCCTTCCTCCGCGCTTCCGGACACTACCCGTCGCTGGTCGGCCTGCTCGCCGGCAGCCTCGCCGCCATCTTCATTGAGCAGGGCCAGATGATGGCGGCCCGCCAGCACCTGGCGCTGGCGATGCGAATCGGCGACGAGCAGCAGCGCAAGCGGGCCTTCCTTTCGCTGCTCGAACTGGATGGCGACACGGCCATTCCCTATCCGCTGCGCGGCGTCCACCGCGTCCCGCAGTTTGGCGAGTCCGACTCCGAACTGGTCCGCAAGGCGGGACAACTGGCAGCACGCGGTTGCTGGAACGAAGCCGCCGACCTGCTCACCCAGGAAACTGAACAGGGTACGGCCACGCCGGAACTGTGGCATGCGATCGCCCTGTACCGCGTCTGGAGTGGAGACGAAGTCCCCGCGATCGAGGCATTCCGGAAGGCGGCGGACAGCTACGAGGACAAGGCGACCGCCATCGAATGCGCGACGCTGGCGCAGCTCCTCGACCAGATGCAGCCCGAAAACACGATCAACATTCGTGTGCAGCGCTATCGCGTCTCGTCGGTCGGACGCCTGCTGACCGTCCTCGACGAAGCGGGCCGGCTTCAGCGGGTTCCGGACATGCAACAGCAACCAGGCGAGGACGAAGGTGGCCCCACGGCCCGCTACCTCCTGCTCGACCGTGAGCTGCCCGGACGGGATGATCTCGGAAGTCTCACTCCCGAGACCGTTCCGATGCACATAGGCCGGCTGACCATCTTCGACGCCGACCCCGAAAGCGACATTCCGGCCCAGGCGTACCTCTCCAGCACCGAAGGAGACCTGCTGGAGACCTCGCGCGACCTGTTTACGGCGGTGACCGGCGACCTTGTTCAGGCCGAACCGCCCGAAAGTGACGTGCCGGATGCCGACATCGCCGGCAAGATCGCGCTTGACCAGGAGCCCCTGCACTGGAATGCGTTCTTCCCGCCGGAAACCCCCGGGACCATTCGCCGTTCCATCGAGATGCAGCACTGGAACCGGATCTGGAACGAGACCTGGTTGAACGCCCCGCAGCGGATGCTGGGTGGACAGTCCCCCCTGGAAGCGGCCGCCAGTGGAGACCGTGCGGTCGACGTGGCTGCCAGCCTGAATCTGCTGGATACGTTCTTCGACGCACGTCGGATGATGATTCCACTCGAGGAGCTCCGGGAGAAACTCGGCCTCGAGGCCCCCGCGCCGCTCGAGATCGACGACGAGACGTCCTTCAGCAACCTGACGTTCGACGAACTCCGTCGCCTGGACCTCGGATCGCTGAGCGACGAACAGTTTCGTCACGTGCTCCAGCGGGCCCTGCTGACCCGTCACTCCTCGTTTCTCCTCACCGTGCTGCAGGAGTACCTCCGCCGCGACCTGCCCGAGGACGAAGCGATGCAGCGCGAGCGCGCCTACGCGACGCTCGCGGAGATCTGCCGGGCATCCCTCCGGAACGAGGAGGCGCTGAACTGGGTGCTCGAAGGACAGAAGCATGCCAGTACTCAGCAGCATGCCTTCGAGCAGGTTCTGCAGTGGAAGATGCGGGAAGTGAGCATGCGGCTCGACGAGCCGGAATCGGAGGACTTCCGCACGCTGATGCTCGAGCTCTGGAACGAGTACGGTGCCAAACTGCCCGCGCTTCGCGAACGGCTCAACGAGCTGGTCCAGATGCTCGGAATCGATCCGCCGTGGAGCTCCGCAATCGTCACCCCCGATGCGGGCGGCTCAAAGGAAGGCCCCTGGACGCCCGGCGGCCCGCAGGCCCCCGCCTCCGGCGAGCAGAAGCTCTGGCTGCCCGGCCAGGACTGATCACCTCCCGAGCCGCTTCGCCTCGCCAGGCAGCGCGTCCACGGGATGAATGACACGGACGATCGGACTGCCGGCCCTCCCGGGCTGGTGGTCCGATCCGCGTTTGCCCCCTGCGGAAACGGACCATGGTTCCCCAGTCACATCGATTTGAATCCCCTCGAGCCGTGATGCGGCGGGCTCTCGAGCTGGCCTCCCGCGGCCTGGGGCACGTCGAACCGAATCCGCCCGTCGGGGCGGTGATCGTCGACGACAACCTGCAGTTGCTCGGCGAGGGGTATCACCAGCAGTTCGGAGGGCCACATGCAGAAGTTCATGCACTCGCGGACGCAGGCGAATCCGCAAACGGTGCGACGATCTTCGTCACCCTCGAACCGTGTGCCCATCACGGAAAGACGCCCCCCTGTGCCGACGCCGTCATCCGCGCCGAACTGAAACGCGTCGTCGTCGCCATGCAGGACCCGGCCCCGCACGTCGACGGCAGCGGCATCGAACGGATCCGACAGGCCGGCATCGAAGTCGAGGTCGGACTGCTCGAACCCGAAGCGCAACGCCTGACGGCTCCATTCGTCAAACGAATCACGACCGGGCGGCCCTGGATCATCGCCAAGTGGGCGATGACGCTCGACGGAAAGATCGCCAGCCACACCACGCACTCACAGTGGATCTCGAACGCCACGTCGCGCCAGGTGGTGCACCAGCTTCGTGGCCGCTGCGACGCTGTTATGGTCGGGATCGGAACGGCACTCGCGGACGATCCTCGGCTGACCGCCCGTCCCCCCGGCCCCCGGACTGCCTCGCGAATCGTCGTCGACTCCCGGGCCCGGTTGCCGATCACTTCACAACTCGTGCAGACGGCCCGCGAGACTCCCCTGCTCGTCGCAGTGCTGGACTCGGCTCCGGATGCAGCGTGCGCGGCACTGAGCGACGCCGGGGCAGAAGTCCTCCGTCTTCCCGGCGACGGGAACGACCACGTCAGCCTGCCGGCGCTGCTCGACGAACTGGGACGCCGCGAGATGACCAACATCCTGGTCGAAGGTGGCGCGGGCCTGCTTGGTGGCCTGCACGATGCCGGGCTGATCGACGAATGCCAGGTCTTCATTGCGCCCAAGCTCGTGGGCGGCGCTTCAGCCCCCTCGCCGCTCGGTGGCCGGGGCCTTGAACAGATCCCCCAGAGCGGATCCTTCGCGCACGTCGATGTCGAGATGCTCGAAGGGGACCTCTTCGTGCGTGGGTGGGTGAAGCACGACTGACGCGGCGGCGTTCCAACCGCCTTCCCGGCCCGCTCCTGACGGCCTGGTTTGGCCACGTTGCCGGGCCCCACCGCCGTTGCCTTTCGGCAACGCGCCGTAACCCATTGGTCCGCAGTGCCCTGCGTCCATTGCCGCTACGACCGGAACGAAACCCGTTGCCGGCCCGCCACGGGGCTGCCGGCGGGCCGCTCGCGGTGGCGGGAAATCCGGGGCAACGCAGAAACCCCATAAGACTTTACCTGCAAACACCTTGCGCAACCCACGCCATGCCGGGTGTCAAGAAATGTGAGCGCGTTCAGCGCGGTGGCATTCACGTTGCTTTACTCCTCCTGCACAACGCAAGCAACAACGCGACAGACGGTCGCCCCCCCACAACGACCCCACCTGCAGACAGCAACCCACACCCGCCTGAAGGAATCCCGCCATGAACGCTCTGCTCACCAAGCTGTACAACGACGAAGCCGGTTTCATTGTCTCCGCTGAACTCGTCCTCGTCTCGACGATCGCCGTCCTGAGCCTGGTCGTCGGCCTGAGCGAACTGGCCATCAACATCAACAACGAACTCGAAGATGTCGGCTCGGCCTTCAGCAGCGTGCAGCAGAGCTACGAGTACGGCGGCACCTGGGGCTGTCGGGCCGGATTCACCGGCAGCAGCTTCGAGGACCACGTCGACATCTGCTCGGACGAGTGTGACATCCGCTGAATCAACCGCTTCTTCCTCTCCGCCGCTTCTCTCTTGCGGAACTCGCGGTGCCCGAACCCGAATCCAGACCACCCCGGACATCGTGATTCTGCCTGGCCCTCATCGGTTCGCCGATGAGGGTCGCGGCACGCGCGGAGGTCGACAGCGACTCAGGCGAGCAGCGGCTCAACGACATGGCCGCCGACGTCCGTCAGGCGGAAGTCGCGTCCCTGGAAGCGATACGTCAGCCGCAAATGATCCAGCCCGAACAGGTGCAGCATCGTTGCGTGCAGGTCGTTGATGTGAACCGGATCTTCAGCCACGCCCCAGCCGATCTCGTCACTCTTGCCGTACACCTGTCCGCCACGCACGCCCCCTCCCGCCAGGAACATGCTGAAGGCGTACGGATGATGATCGCGGCCGGTGACAGCGGCCCGACCGGTTCGGTTCTCGCCGAGCGGCGTGCGACCGAACTCGGTCCCCCAGACAACCATCGTCTCATCCAGCATGCCCCGCTGTTTGAGATCCTGGATCAGCGCCGCGATCGGCTGGTCCGCCATGCCGGCGTTCCAGCTCAGTTCACGATCCAGATTGGAATGATGATCCCACGAGGCGTGGATGATGTTGATGAACCGCACACCCCGCTCGACCATGCGGCGAGCCAGCAGGCAGTTGCGGGCAAACGTCGAATACGTGCTCGAACCGCCTGAACCCCGTCCTCCACCGGATGGGTCCTTCCGGTCCACACCATACATCTCGAGGGTCTGCGGCGTCTCACCGGAAAGGTCGATCAGCTCCGGTGCCGCCGCCTGCATTCGGAACGCCAGTTCGTAGCTGGCAATTCGGCTGCTGATCTCCGGGTCGTGCATCGTCGCGTACTTGCGGGAATTCACTTCGCGAAGAACGTCGAGCCCCTTCCGCTGCAGCGACGGCGGCAGGCCGTCGGGATTGGCCAGGTTGAGCACCGGCTCCCCCTGGCTGCGGAACAGCACGCCGGAGTACGTACTCGGCAGGAATCCGCTCTGCCACAGTGTCGCCCCGCCCGAAGAACCCCGGCCGGCCGTCAGCACGACATAGCCGGGCAGGTTCTGCGACTCGCTTCCCAGACCGTACGTCAGCCACGAGCCCATCACCGGCAGACCAAACTGGGCCCGTCCACACTGCATCAGCAGTTGTCCGGGATGATGGTTGAACTGCTCGGAATGGAGCGAGCGGATCAGGCAGATGTCGTCGGCGCACTGGCCGATATGCGGCAGCAGGTCGGACAGCTCCATCCCGCACTCGCCGTGACGTTGCCATTTCCGCTCGGTCGGCGCCATCAGCGTCGCCGTGTCGGGTTTGAGGAATGCGAACCGCACTCCCTTGAGGAGCGATTCGGGCATCTTCTGCCCGTGCAGCTCCATCAGCTTCGGTTTGGGATCGAACAGATCCAGCTGGCTCGGCGCCCCGGCCATGAAGATGAAGATGCACGCTTTCGCCTTCCCCGGAAAGTGCGATGGTTGCGGCGCAAGCGGACTGGCCGCCGCACCGCCCATCGCGTCATCCGCCACTGCCGCCTGCGGACCGAGCAGACCGTCCCCGGACAACAGCGCCCCCAGCCCTGCCGCACCGACACCACTGGCCGACGAAAGCAGAAAGTCACGTCGCGTTCGCTGCAGCTGCTCATCAGCGGCGGCACTGTTCCAGGGATTCATCTCGGGCCTTTCACTTTCCGCAGGAATCGATCCGCAGGTGCCCGGCGTGCACGGGACATCTGCGACGCTCAGTCATCGTCGTCGCCGAGCTCCTCGATCGCTTCCGGCAACTTCTCGTCCACGATTCCGATCACGCCCCGACCTTCCTGCAGGCGCACATCCACGTCGTACTGGATGTCTTCTGAGTCAATCTCCCAGAAGCGGGCAATCTCTTCACGAGGCATCTGCTTGAGCGGACGCACCAGCCGGAAGCCAACACCACGCGCCGGGTCACTGGTGAACCACCACGGACTGAGCGGCAGGTTCGGATCTTCCGCCTTCCAGTCGGGCACGTTCGATCCGAGCTTCGACGCACAGCGGCAGTCTTCGGCATCCATCTCCCACGAGCCGCCCCGAACCGTCCGCGGATACTCCTCGGTCGGCCAGGCGATCGCTTCCGACGCAGGAATCGGACCATTCTTCGCCTTCTCCGCCAGCCACGCGTAACCATCCTCGCGGTACTCGTCGATCACCCACTCGGCAACGCTGCCATGCATGTCGTACAGGCCCCACGGATTCGGCTTCTTTGTGGCGACCGGCTCGATCGTTTCGAGGTTGGTGGTCTCTGCGTACCAGGCGTATTCGTCCAGCTCCTTCGGATCGTCCCCGAAGAAGTAAGCGGTCTGGGTGCCGGCCCGGCAGGCGTACTCCCATTCGGCATCACTCGGCAGGCGCAACTGCAATCCGGTCACCGCACTGAGCCACTTCGAATACTGCTTCGCCGCGTACTGCGTCATTGTGACGGCCGGAAGATCGTCATCGTCACCGAATTCAAAGGTGAAGCTCGGCTCGTACAGCTGCGTCGGGGCCGTGATCGCATCGACACGGTTCTCATCCGTAACCGCCCGAATCTTCTGCTGCTCGAACCGCTTGAAGATCACGTACAGCTTCATGAACTGGCGGTACTCGGCCCAGCTCACTTCCCGCTCTGCCATCCAGAACGGTTCGACCTGAACGGAAATCTGCGGGCCTTCGTCCGCCTTGTGGCCCGGTTCATCCTCCGGACTCCCCATCAGGTACGTCCCACCGGGAATCGGCACCATGCGGAAGCTCAGCTCCGTGCCCGGAATCGTCACGGTGTACGGAACCATGAATCCCTGGTCCGTCTCGACAAACCGGCCTTCGCTCGGACGGGTCTTCACCAGGCCCGGCGTTTTGTCGGCAGCGGACAGCACCGCTGAGGCCAGCATGCAGACCGCTGCTGCCAGAACACCCGGCACGAACGACCTCCAACCTGTGAGCGCTTGCTTCGACATCACAACTCCTCTCCTCAATCCAGCAGATGCTGGCTGATCACCGTTTCAGACTCTCGAATCGCAGACCTTGTCCCGGGGAGACCGTCACGTGGCTGAACCACACTCAACGCCGGCTACTCCCGGGTAATGAACTCATCCATGTTCAGGATAATCCGACCGACGACAACCCAGGCGGCGGCATCGACGGCAGAGGGAGCCGACGCGACCACGTCTCCTGTCAGTTGCGTCGCCTCGTCCGCATGGGCCGCGTAGTACTCGCGACTCTCCGCCAGAAGCCGCAGGAGCGCCTCCGATTCCCCTGACGACGGGGGCCGGGCAACACACAGACGAAACGCCCGCCCGATCCGTGCCGCATCGTTCTCGTGCGACTCCGACAGCAACCGCTCGGCGAACGCCCGTGCCGCATCGACGAAAACCTGGTTGTTCAAGGTCGCCAGGGCCTGCAGCGGCGTGTTGGACGTTGCCCGATCCACACAGGTCGTATTGGCATCGGGACAGTCGAAGGTCGTCAGTGTCGGGTGAGCCGCGGTCCGCTTGAAGAACGTGTACATCCCGCGGCGATAGATGTCGTCGGAAGGGGCAATGCCTCCCGGGCGGTCCGGACGGTCATTCCAGTCGCTGCGGCCCCATTTGAAATTGTTCGCATAGCTCAGGCTGGCGATGTCGGGTGGCAACGGGGGAAAGACACTCGGGCCGCCAACCCGCGGTTCCAGCAGACCGCTCGCCGACAGATACAGATCCCGCACGATCTCGGCCTCAACCCGGAACCGGTTCTGCCGATGCAGCAGTCGATTCTCCGGGTCGATCTCCGTCAGCTCCGTCCGGTGCACCGACGACTGCCGGTACGTCCGCGACAGGACGATCCGGCGGATCATTTCCTTGCGACTCCAACCAGACTGCACCAGCTCGCTCGCCAGCCAGTCCAGCAGACGCGGGTGGGTCGGAGACTCGCCCCGCACACCAAAATCGTTGACTGTGTTGACCAGCCCGCGTCCGAACAGTCGCAGCCAGATCTGATTGACCACGACCCGCGGCGTCAGCGGGTTCTCGTCCGAGACCAGCCAGCGGGCAAAGTCGAGTCGATCCGCCGGCCGGTCACTGTGTCGCGACGTCAGGGGCGGCAACACGGCGAGCGTATCCGGTTCGACCGGATCGAGCGGCTGCAGGAAGTCTCCCCGACGAAAGACGTGTGTCGTCCGCGGATTCTCTCTCCGCTGCCGGATGACCCGGACCGTCATCTCCGGCTTGAACGGCTCCTGCTTGCGGAATCCATCGACCTTCGCCTGCAGTTGCCGGACGTCCGGATCGAGCCCCACAAAGTAATCGGCCAGTTCCTTCTGCTGCTTGCCGGTCCGTTGTTCCGGCTCGATCCGCAGCAGCGCGATCACGTTCTTCGGCAGCCCGAGCGAGTCGACCGGCAAACCGGTCATCGCCCGAACGCGAAACCGACCGATCGGGTGCGGAGACCGATACCGCTGGACCAGACGGATCACGAACGCCGCATCCAGCCCTTCGTTTGCAAGCGGCTCCTTCAGCACAAAGACGGCCCGGTGGTCCTTGCTCATCTGGGGTGCAATCGCCCAGCCGTTGCCTTCTTCGCTTCCGTCGATCGCCTGGGCAACGTCGAATCCTTTCTGCGCGAAGTCGGCAGTCGCCCCCGCAAACGCCAGCCGCGTTGCTTCACCGTTTGCCGGGTCCGCCGATGCGCGGTCCACTGTGAACTCGCTGAGCACAAAGTTGCCGTTGTCCGCCCAACCGGGTCCCTTCTTCGGGAGCGCCGCGTGCGTGAGCAGTTCAAGTTCGAAGCCGGTCACCGGCTGACCATCAAGATTCCCGGCAGGAACCTGAACATCGAGACGGTAGACGTCCTTCGGCGGACGTGTGCCAGACGCGAGATACGAACCATCTTCCTGACGCGTCAGTGTCGCTCCCGCTTCGGATGTCGCCGACTGCACATCGATGTCGTGAAACTGCGGACCGCGGGCATCGGCGTCGAGCACCCGCTGCCGCTCGGCGAGAGCCCAGTCGTCAAACCCCTTCATGGCGTTGGACCGGGCCGCCTTGAGGGGTGCTCTGAGCGTGGCGAGTTCGGCGTCAAAGGCAGCCTTCTTCTCGCGGTATTCGATCATCGCCTCTTCCGAACTGGCGATGGTCGTATCCACTTCGTCGCCGTTGTTGAGAAAGGCGAAGAGCTGGTAGTACTCCCGCTGTGTGATCCGGTCGTACTTGTGGGTGTGGCAGCGGGCGCATCCGACCGTCAGCCCCAGCCATGCCGTCCCGATCGTTTCGACACGATCGAAGACCGCCTCGACCCGCCACTGCTCCTTGTCGGTCCCCCCTTCCGTATTCGTGAGGGTCTGACGGTGGAACGCCGTCGCCAGCATCTGCTGCGGCGTCGGATCGGGAAGCAGATCACCGGCAAGCTGCTCGATCGTAAACTGATCGAACGGCATGTCATCGTTGATCGCCTGGATCACCCAGTCGCGGTACTTCCAGGCGTTGTATCGGGGGCGGTCCTTTTCGTAACCGTCTGAATCGGCGTACCGCGCCACGTCCAGCCAGTGCCGGCCCCATCGTTCGCCGAAGTGCGGCGACTGCAGCAACTCGTCCACCAGCCGCTCATAGGCGTCGGGGCGGGAGTCGTTCACAAAGCGATCGACCGCCTCCGGATCGGGCGGCAACCCCAGCAGGTCGTAGTACAGCCGGCGGATGAGCGTGTAACGGTCCGCGGTTGGCGACGGCTCGATCTGCTCTTCCCGCAACCGATCCAGCACGAAGGCATCGATCGGACTGAGCGATTCGCCCGCCACCTCGGGAACCTCGGGACGCTCCAGCGGCTGATAGGCCCAGTGTGTGACTTCATCGGCCGGACCGTCGAGATCGACCGGCCAGTCGGCCCCCTGCTCGATCCAGCGCCGCAGCAGGGCGACCTGCTCGTCGGTCAGTGGATCATCATCGGGAGGCATCACGTTGTCCGGATCGGCTCCGGAAACATACCGGATCAGCCGGCTCTCTCCCGCCTTGCCGGGCACGATGACCCGTCCGGAGTCTCCCCCTTCCAGGGCGGCATCACGTCGATCCAGCCGCAGCCCCCCTTCGCGTGTATCGGCTGCATGACAGTCAAAGCAGCGACTCTCGAGCAACGGGCGGACGTCTCGGAGGAAGTCGACCTTGGCGGGAGTCTTCCCCGCGGCGATTGCACGATGCGGGTCGGAGCCGCATACGAGGCAGATGATCGCCACAAGCGTCGTCAGCGTACGTCGATGTTGCATGGTGGGATTCAGCTGGGGGGCAAACCGGACGGCTGGGCGGGCGCAACTCGAAACAGATCCATCATACCGGATCGCAGGTCAGATGAAACGCCGGCTCCCGTTCGCGGTCGGCCGCGGTCGTGCAAAGGAGCGTCCACAAACGAAAAGAGACCCGCCCGAAAGGGGCAGGTCCCTGAACTCGAAAGTGGTGCCGTAGTGCCCGAATCAGCGGACAGAGCGACGGGTCCGATCCGGAATCGTGGCCGGTGCGGGCTTCTCGCCAGCGGCCTCTTCCGCCTTGCTGCGGGCGACCGTGACGAGGCTCTGGGCGGCAAACAGCTGGGCCCGGTTGAAGTAGGGCACGTCGGGAGCGGCGACGCGGTCGTACTTCTTCATTGCCAGCTCACGCCAGCTCATGCCGTTGGCGATGTGCCAGGTCGCGGCCTGAGCAACTGCCGGGTCAATCTGCTGTGCGGCGACCATGCGGATGAGGGTCTGCAGCACGGGATCCTCGGTGTATTCTTCGACCGGGACGAGGCGATAGGAGTTCTTCGGACGGGGCTCGGGCTTGCCGTGCTCGAGGCAGACCGAATGGTAGGGGATGCGAACGACGCGTTCCGGAGGGATGGAGAAGAATCCCCCACCACCACCGCCGCCGAACTGGCCGCCGCCTCCACCGAAGCCGCCGCCACCACCACCGAACGCCTGGTTTCCGCCGCCGCCACCGTCACCACCGCCACCGAAGTCTCCCCCGCCGCCAAAGTCGTCGAGCTGGGGCAGCACGTGCACGCCGACGACCGCGTCGGGCATTTCGACCGTGATCGGCTGGTCGGTCTTGTTCTCGATCAGCAGCTGTCCGCCGAGCGAGTTCTTCGGAATCACCTGAACGCTGAGCGCGTCCGCTTTGACCCCTTCGAACAGACCGATTCGCGGGGCCGACTCGTCGTAACCCGGTTTTGTGATCGGCCGACGGTTCTTCGTCGCCGCTGTCGCGGCCGAAGCAGCCACCACGCCAAAACTCAGGACAGCGGCGATCGCGAACCGCGCGCGTTGCCGGTTCCGCAGCATGGCATTTCCCCTCTCGAGCAAAGTCAAAAGACACATCGATCAGCGAGCGAGTCGACAGACAACCGGACCCGGCATCCGCAAATCGTGGCCTGATCAGATTCTGGGCGACACTATCTGATGTTATCGAGCGGCCGAAGCAGCGAGCAACGAAAACTTCCAGCGTCTGACCAGATTTCCCGATCCCCCCAGCTGATGACCGGCGCATTGCGCACGAGACGATTCCTCCGGCCCTCCCGAACAACGGGTTCTCCCCGTGAACATCGACCCTGGCCCCGGAAAACCGGGCAATCGGCACGACCCCGACGAACGGTCTGACTGGCCGCGGGGGCACGATCGCCCCCCCACTCCGGCCGGGGCCGCCCGCGAAACCCAGACGTCTCGCACGAGGCGCCCGTCACTGTGATGCGGACGCTGCCCGCTCGCGATCCCGGTCGATCAGCGTCGAGAGATGGCAGTCGACCGACTCCGCCAGGGCGTCCAGGTCGTATCCCCCTTCCAGAAAACTGACCAGCCGGCCCTCGCAGTACGTTCGCGCGACGTCATCGACCAGCTCAGTCAGCACTGCAAAGTCCTCGGTCTCCAGCCCGAGAGAACCGATCGGATCGGCCCGGTGGGCGTCGAAACCGGCACTGGCCAGCACCAGTTGCGGCCGGGCACGACGGGCAAAGTCCTCCAGGGCGTTCGCAACCGCCGACCGGTAATCCGAACGGGAGATGCCGAACTGCAGCGGCAGATTGCACGTTGTCCCGAGCCCGGCACCGGCCCCTGTCTCGCCGACGTCACCCGTCCCCGGATAGAACGGCCAGCGATGGACCGAGAAGAAGTAAACCTGACCATCCTCGTAGAAGATGTCCTGCGTCCCGTTGCCGTGATGCACGTCCCAGTCCACGATCAGCACCCGATCCAGACCGTGAGCGGCCCGCGCATGGGCAGCGGCAATTGCGATGTTGTTGAACAGACAGAACCCCATCGCCCGATCGGCCAGAGCATGGTGACCGGGCGGTCGCACCAGACAGACCGCCTGGCGGCCCGACTCGCCGAGTACCGTGTCGACCGCATCGACGGCGGTCCCGGCTGCCCGCCTGGCGACATTGGCCGACTCCGGACTCATCACCGTATCCGGGTCCAGTCGGCCTCCGCCGTGGCGCGAGGTCGTCTCGATCCGATCGAGATGCGACTGCGAATGCACCCGGAGAATCGTCTGAGGATCGGCCGGGACGCTACCATGCACGCGGCACTGCGCAAACCGGTGACTCTGCTCGAGCTGCTTGCGGACCGACGCCAGGCGGGCCGGACACTCCGGATGGTGACCGGTCTCGTGAAGTTCGAAGACCGCGTCGGTATAGAGGTCAATCATGATTCCTCCCGGACATTCGGTCCGGAGCACCGTCCGACGAGAACATTTCCGGAGACCATTGTACGAACTCAGGCACAATTCCAGCGACTGAACGCTGCCCGGACAGGCCCGACCCTGACAACAGGGACAACCCGACGTAACCTGTAGTTACAGAACAGGAAACAGCTTGACAGCGTTTGCGCTGCAATGATAGGGTAGCGGCGGGTTTTGAGGCGTTGACGGCATCCACTCCTTGCCGGATCCGTCAGCGTCATAACGCTCAGACCCGACTCGGTTGCGGCAACTCGCCGAACTCCTTTCCTCGTTGTTTCCTGCAGTATACGGCGAGTGTCAGACCCCCACCGGTCCGACGATGTGGCGGTCGGTCCGGAATCACAGTATCTTGGGATGAGCGTTTGCCGAGGTTGAGCTGTCCAGCCGACACCTCAGCTGACAATCACCGATTCCATCAACGAATCGACGATGCCGTTCGCCGGTCGCGTCGCGATCTGCACCGTAGGCAACATCTGGAGTGGCCGGTTCGGCCGAATCAACTGAACCATTGCCGTCTGAAGGTAGCGCAGTGCGTCCCATTCGCAATACAACTGTGACGCGATCCTTGCCGGCTCGCTTGAGGACACCGCTCATTCTGCAGGGCATGCTGACACTGATGCTCGTCAGCGCTGCTGTCGCCTCCGGAAACGGAGAGTCAGCCGAAGGCGAATCTCCGCCCGCCATGACAGAAACTTTCGACCCGCCTCTCTGGTCGGAAGAAAAGGAGAACGACTTCAAGAAGCACCGGCTCAGCTACAGCCGGTCGCTCAAGGTCGATCGCGTCACCGAACAGGACCGGCAGAATCTCACCCGCGGCGTCGAACGGTACATGTACCGGTTGACCATGCCGGAACTGTTCGCCGATCTCCCCAAGGAAGTCCTGCGGGAGGTGATCTCGGATCTCCGCTCGCCGGTGACCGGCAAGGCCGCCCGCGAGTTCGTCCTGCAGGAGATCGTCCGCGTCGCTCCGGAACTGTACAAGCAGCCCAAGACCGCCCGCATCAATCTGGCGATCCTGCTGACCAACCTCGACTCCGACCACAAGGCGGAGCCGCAGGTGCCGTACATTCCCGCAGCCGACCGCCTGCTGGAACTGCTGCAGCAGCCGAACCAGTTCCTCGAAGTCAAACTCTGGTGCGCGAAAGGTCTGGGACGGATCTGCCGCGACTCGGATCCGAGCATCCGCCTGCGGGACCGCATCGCCGGGGCCCTGCTCGAGGGTCTTGCCAGCGCACCCAGGCACGTCTCCCCCGAGGTGCGGGACTGGTATCGCGGACTGTTCATCGAGGCACTCGGAGACACCGGGCTGGTCTACAATATCAACCGCCAGCCGACGATCATCGACACCCTGATGAATCTCGTCGCCGATCCCAAGGAATCCTGGAACATCCGCACGATCGCTCTCCACGCCGTCAGCCGACTGCAGTTTGACGCCTCGACCAACGTCGACCTCATCCTGTACGAGGCCGGCAAGCTGACCCACGACATGGGCGTGGCCTACAACAACAACCGCCGGGCCCCCTACTGGCGCGAGGCCTTTCTGCGGCTGTACTTCTCGATGATCCCCAGGCAGCCCAAGGAAGCGCACCAGCGGAACTGGGGACTCGTCAATCAGACTCAGAACCGCAGCGGACTGGGGCAGTATCGCGCCAAAGCCGAGTCACTTCTCGAAGCCATGGCCCCGGTCTACAATCCTGTCACTGGCGGCGGAAATCAGATTCCGCCCGCGAGCATCCAGAACCTGCAGCAGTGGCTCCAGGCCAACGCCCCCGAGAATCGCCGGCCCACGCCCGAGAGTCAGCCGCTGCCCCAGTCATGACGTTTACGACGCCGACCATCTCCCTCCACTGACGGCGGCCCCGGGGCTTGCCCCGTTCCGACCGCGCAGCAGCTCCGGCGGATGGTCGTGAGGATCAGCCTGGAGCGGACGGATATGGCCCAAACACAAGACGACTTCAATCTCGAGTGGCACGGCGACGCCCTCGTGGTCTGTCCTTCCGGCAGTGTCGAGTCGATGGACTGGGTACTCATCGATCAGGCAGCCCAGATCGTCATGTCGCCCATCCGCAGCCAGAAAGTCCCGCTGGTCGTCTTCGACCTCAGCCAGGTGAACTACTTCGGCTCGGTCTTTCTCGCACTGCTGCTGCGGTGCCACAAACTGGTCAAAAGCAAAGGGGGCGAAATCGTCCTCTCCGGTGCCACCTCCATGGCCCGCGAACTGCTGCAGCTGACCAGTCTCGACACGCTCTGGGCGATTTACGACACTCGCGAAGACGCCCTCGAGGCCGTCGGAGCGTAGACGTCCCGAGCCGCCCTCACTCCCCGTTGCAAGAGAACCGTCGCGATGGCACGGAAGCACCGACGCGCACTGCCCGATGTCTCCGAAGCGGACGTCATGCCCACAGAGCATGCATCCGTCCTCACCGGTAATGAGGCACTCGTCGCAGAAATCCGAGAGATCGCCGACAAGCTCGAACGCGATCAGACGACCCGCGGCGACCTGAAGATCATCACGCGCGCCCTCAAGGAGCTGCGCTACGCCTTCAAGGTCTTCAAACCGTTCCGCCGCACGCGGAAGGTGACCGTCTTCGGCTCCGCCCGCACCCCCGCCGACCACCCCACCTTCCAGCAGGCGGTCGAATTCGGTCGCCGCATGGCCGAAGTCGGCTGGTACGTCGTGACCGGAGCCGGCGGCGGCATCATGGAAGCCGCCCACATCGGCGCCGGCCGCGAATACGCGATGGGCCTGAACATCATGCTCCCCTTCGAGCAGGATGCCAACCCGATCATCGAAGGCGACAAGAAGCTCATCAACCTCAAGTACTTCTTCACACGCAAACTGCTGTTCGTGAAGGAAGTCCACGCCATCGCGCTGTTCGCCGGCGGTTTCGGTACCCAGGACGAGTGCTTCGAAACCCTGACCCTCGTGCAGACCGGCAAGCGGGACCTGATGCCGATCGTCTGCATCGACTCCCCCAACAGCACCTACTGGAAGGACTGGCTCGGTTACGTCAAGGACCACCTCGTCCACGACGGGCTCATCTCCCCCAGTGACCTCTCGCTGTTCAAGGTCACCAGCGACATCGACGAAGCCGTCGACGAAATCATGGGCTTCTACTGCGTCTACAACAGCATGCGGTATGTCCGTGACCGTCTCGTCATCCGGCTGCACAAGCAGCCCGGCCCGGAACTGATCGAGCGTCTCAACGACGAGTTCGGCGACATTCTCCTGAAAGGTTCGATCGAGCCGGTCGACGTGCACCCCCTCGAAGCGGACGACGAACACCTCGCCGAACTCCCCCGCATCGCCCTCTACTTCAATCGCCGCGATCACGGCCGCCTGCGACAGATGGTCGACCTGATCAACGACGAACTCGGCGACGAAGTCGACGACGACTGTTGACGTCGTCTCCCGACCCGCCGGATTTCCCGGTTAACTCGCGACGCGATCCGCGGCTTCCCACTTAGAGCGACTCTGCCAGGAGTGCAGCGCCCCCCCTGCACCGGGAACCGCGATCATGTCGGACCAATCCGCTCCTCACTCCTCGATGGCAGGCACCATCCGCTGGTGGCTTGGAGCCTGCTTCGGGCTGTCCACACCGGTCAGTCGGCGGCTGTACTTCTACACCGGCGTCGGCCTGATGGCGGTCAAGTACGCCGCAGAATCCGCCTTCATCTGGCTGATGACCGGCCGGGCGCTGACGCTGCTGGACTTCGTCAATCCGCTGCTGTCGGCTCGCATGAGTCTGCTGCAGGGGGCGCCGGAATGGGCGGGATGGGCCCTCGTTGTCTGGAGCCTGCCGTTCCTCTGGATCGCCGCCTCGATGAGCATCCGCCGCTCGACCGATGCCGGCCTCTCCCCCTGGCCCGGCATGCTGGTGCTGGTGCCGATCGTCAACCTGCCGGCCATGCTGATCCTCGCCGCCCTGCCCCACCGTGAGGTCGAACGTCCCTACGGCGAAACGCTGCCTGCAGACGACACGAGTGCCGCGATGAGTGCCCTTCTGGGCATCGGCGGGGGTGTCGCGACGGGAGCCGCGGCGTTCGCCGTGAGCGTCCTGTTTCTCGAAAGCTACGGCGCGGTCCTGTTTCTCAGCACGCCGTTCTTTGTCGGTGTCGTTTCCGGCTATGCCTGCAATCGCTCCGTCGACCGAGGGGCCGCCGCCACGCTCGGGGTGGTGATGCTGTCGCTGCTGTTGTCGGCCGCCGCATTGCTGCTGTTCGCCCTCGAAGGCCTCATCTGCATCCTGATGGCACTGCCGCTCGCCGCAATATTCGCTCCCCTGGGAGGCCTGATCGGCAAAGGGATCGCCGACCAGTGCCGCGGCCTCGGTTCCCGGTCGATGTACGCCATCGCACTGCTTCCGGCACTGGCGTTTCTGGAGTTCTTCGCCGTTCGTGCCGACGTCCGCGAAGTCCGAACCGCCGTCCAAATCGATGCCCCGCCGCAGGTCGTCTGGCAGAACGTCATCGCCTTCCCCGACCTCCCCGAGCCGACCGAGTGGTACTTCCGCGCCGGCATCGCCGCGCCGATCGGTGCTCACATCGACGGCAACGGCGTGGGTGCGGTCCGGCACTGCCGGTTCACGACCGGTGACTTCGTCGAACCGATCACCGTCTGGGACCAGCCGCGTCGTCTTGCCTTCGACGTGACCGAACAACCGGAGCCGATGTTCGAGCTGACGCCGTACCGCGAGATTCATCCGCCCCACCTGCACGGCACGATGCGGAGCGTGCGCGGCGAGTTCCGGTTGATTGAACTGCCGGGCGGCCGCACGCGTCTGGAAGGCAGTACCTGGTATCTGCTGTCGATGTGGCCGCAGGAGTATTGGATCCCCTGGTCAGACGGGATCGTACACCGCATTCACCGGCGTGTGCTGGAACACGTGCGGGATGTGAGTGAGGCTGCCGCGGCAAACTGATCCGGCTCACGCTTGAGGGGTGGCGATCCTCCCGTCACGATGGCAGCAGTCCGATCGCGCTCCTGCCGTCGACGAGGAACCGGCCATGCACCGACGTACTGTCACACTCACACTGCTTCTCCTGGCCCTGCTGCCGCTGACCGCCCTCCGAACCACACGTGCCGCGGACGAACGCCCCAACATCATCTTCGTCCTCACCGACGACCAGGCACCGACGGCGGCGGGATTCACCGGGAACCCGCAGCTCAAGACCCCCAACATGGACCGCATCGCCCGCGAAGGGGCGACGCTGACGAACGCCTTCGTCGTCACGCCGGTCTGCAGTCCGTCGCGGGCCTCGCTCGTCACCAGCCGGTACGGCAGCGAACTGGGAATCGTTGACTGGATCAATCCCCGCAGCGAACCGGAACTCGGCCTCGAGCCCGAACTGGTCACCTGGGTCGAACTGCTCCAGCAGGCCGGCTACGCCACCTCGCTGTGCGGCAAGTGGCACCTGGGAACCGCCGACCGGTATCACCCGACGCAGCAGGGATACGATCATTTCATGGGGATTCGCGACGGAGGCTGTCCGCCAAAGGACGCGACGCTCGAGATCGACGGCAGGAACGTCAGGACCAGCGGCTTCATCGTGGACATCATCACCGACCATGCACTCGAGTTCATCGACGAGCACAAGGACGGTCCGTTCCTGGTTTCGCTCCACTACCGCGAGCCCCATTCCGCCTGGCTGCCGACCCGCGACGAAGACTGGCTGCCGTACAAAGACATCGATCCGGTCATTCCCAATCCGGACTTTCCCCTGCTCGACATACAGAAGGTGAAGCGGTGGACCCGCGAGTACTACGCCAGCTGCGCGAGCGTCGACCGCAACCTCGGCCGGGTACTCAGCCGGCTGGATGAACTCGGCATCGCCGACAACACGGTGGTCATCTTCACGAGCGACCACGGCTATCACAACGGGCATCACGCGCTGTGGTTCAAGGGAAATGCTCACTGGCTTCTGACGGAACTTCCCGAGCAGGAATGGGACAACATCCCGCCCCGTCGCCGGCCGAACCTGTTCGACCAGGCACTGCGGGTGCCGACCGCCGTCCGCTGGCCCGCTCGCATTGCCGCCGGCACGGTCGTGGACGAAGTCGTCTCGAACCTGGACTGGTTCCCGACGCTGCTGGCAATGGCGGACGTTGAGATCCCGGCAGACGTCACCGTTCGTGGCCGCAGCATCGTCCCGCTGCTGGAAGGCAAAGAGGTCGACTGGGACAACGACCTGTACTGCGAGTACAGCATGCATCACGGGGCGACAACGCACATGCGCGGCTGGCGGACGCCGGAGTGGAAGCTGATGATCGACTTCGCCAGTCCGGGCCGGGCGGAGCTGTACGATCTCGTCAACGATCCGGATGAGACGACGAACCTGATCGACTCAACGGAACCACGTGTCGTCGCGGTCCGCACGATGCTCGAGGAGAAGATCCGTCAGCGGATGGCCGAGACCGGGGACGAGGTCGCCACGAGCCGGTAGCTCCCCGACACGGCCTCCAGGCCGCCGACCAGCCGGCGGTGGGTGGCACGCCAGGAACGGAGCGGAGCGACGTGACGGACGTGGTGCGGAAGGCCTGAGGCTCGAGGCGTGAGGCTTGAGGAGAACGGCATGGCCACTCCGCTGCGCGGCGAGGCCATGGCACCCCGCGTCGGTATTCATCCTCCGGGGCG
>ENA-ORCW01000342-ORCW01000342.1-marine-metagenome-genome-assembly--contig:-NODE-342-length-35210-cov-3.580935_pt1 | contig 35210 bp, 39 predicted proteins | sample MGYA00237784_ERZ508517 | MGnify/ENA primary metagenome ERZ508517 (study PRJEB26187, sample SAMN06268979) | marine metagenome | isolation source: Tt ae E1 feedstock associated aerobic enrichment on... | reverse complement strand
GAGGGAACCTCGGTCGCGCAGGCGACGGCCCAGGGTGAAGACGCTGCGGCATCGCAGCAGCCCGCTCCCGCTCAGAATGGCGCGGCCGACAATGCCGGTGCGAGCGAGGCCCTGCCCGTGGGACAGAAGGCGATCTATTACGAAGAGCGCACCAGTGTTTCGCAGGGATCTGCGGATCTGGGGGCGGTGGTCTGGTCGGTCGTGCAGGAATCGCCGGGCAACGACCTCCCGCCGGAACCGGCCATCCGTGCCGAGGCGACGATTCCCGAGAAAAACCTGCAGCTCAAAATGACCGTCAGGCGCAATGCCGATGAATCGCTGCCGGCCAGCCATATCCTCGAGATCATCTTCCTGACTCCCGACAATTTCGACGGTGGCGGCATCGACAATGTGCTGCGGGTTTCGCTGAAACGATCCGAGCAGGATACGGGCAATCCGCTTCTTGGCATTCCAGCCAAGATCGCCGATGGCTTCTTCCTCGTGGCGCTCAGTGACAGCACCGCCGATACAGAGACCAACATGCTCCTGCTGCGTCGCCAGCGCTGGATTGACATTCCGGTGGTCTACAAATCCGGTCGCCGTGCGTTGATCACCATCGAAAAGGGTATTCCCGGCGAGAAGGTCTTCATCGACGTTCTGAACGCCTGGCAGAACGCCTCGAGCGGCTGACGGGATTGCCAGTGTCCGGCGTTCGACGTCTTCAGCCGTGCGCCATTGGTCGGATGCTTTCGCCTGACGACTGGGTTTGACATGTCACCCAACAAAAAAGCCGGCGGAAAACCGCCGGCTTTCTGTATTCATACAATGCGTTCGTTTTCGGCTCAGGCGCCGGCCTGGCGGTGGGCTTCGGCGGCCTGCGCCTTGGCGGCCATCGCCTGCTGGCGCGCCGAGTTCTGCACGGCTTCCTGCACCTTCTCGAAGGCGCGCACCTCAATCTGACGCACGCGTTCGCGGCTGATGTCGAACTCGCCGGAAAGCTCTTCCAGGGTCAGCGGGTCCTCGGAAAGACGGCGTGCCTGGAAAATACGCTTCTCGCGGTCGTTCAGAACGGACATCGCATCGCCGAGCATCTGGCGGCGCGTTTCCAGTTCGTCCTGCTCGACGAGCATGTCTTCCTGGCTCTCGCCATCGTCGACCAGCCAATCCTGCCATTCGCCCGATTCGCCTTCCGTCGCCCGGATGGGCGCGTTGAGCGAAGCGTCGCCGGAAAGGCGGCGGTTCATCGACACCACCTCTTCCGCGCTGACATTGAGCCGCGTCGCGATCTCGGAAACCTGTTCGGGATTGAGGTCGCCGTCGTCGAGAGCCTGAATCTTGCTTTTCACCTTGCGCAGATTGAAGAACAGGCGCTTCTGGTTCGCCGTGGTTCCCATCTTCACGAGGCTCCACGAGCGCAGGATATATTCCTGGATCGAGGCCTTGATCCACCACATTGCATAGGTGGCGAGACGGAAGCCGCGCTCCGGTTCGAACTTCTTCACGGCCTGCATCAGGCCGACATTGCCTTCCGAGATGACCTCGCCGATAGGCAGGCCGTAACCGCGATAACCCATGGCGATCTTGGCCACGAGCCGCAGATGGCTTGTCACGAGCTTATGGGCCGCCTGGGTGTCGTCATGCTCCGAATAGCGCTTGGCGAGCATGTACTCTTCCTCGGGCTGAAGCATGGGGAAGCGGCGAATCTCCTCCAGATAGCGGGTCAGCCCGCCTTCGCCCGAAGCGATGCTGGGTAATGTTTGGGCCATTTAAGCACCCTCCTTTGCCGGATATGCCCTCATGCGGGGCGCCTTGGGAAAATGGCGCTTGCTGTTATGAGAGATAGTGCGACCATCTTTGATGCAACGCACCATATCCTATATAGGAACGATTTCCGACGGTTAAAGTTTCAATCTACTGTCAACATTACGTCACCATCCGGTGCGCAATATTATTGTACCGATGATTACAAAATATCCAGTGCCTTTGTCAATGCCACCATGTCGGAGGGAGGCTCGGCCTCGAAACGCATGAGTTCGCCGCTCTCCGGGTGGCGGAACGCCAAAAGGCGTGCATGTAGAGCTTGGCGCGGAAAAGCGGCGACTGTGGGGCGGATTTGGTCGGGCAGGCGGTTGACCTTGGTGCGGAAGGCGCGGGCGTAATCCCGGTCGCCGATCAGCGGGTGTCCGATATGGGCCATATGAACGCGAATCTGATGTGTTCGCCCGGTTTCCAGCCTGCATTCCACCCTTGCCGCCAGCGCGCTTCCGTTGCCGTCGAATCCGAAGCGCGCCTGCACCTGATAGCGTGTGACGGCATGGCGTGCGTCGCTGCGGCCCGCCGGCACCACGGCGCGCAGCGTCCTGCTTTGCGCATGGCGTCCCAGCGGCGCGTCGATCGTGCCCGACATGCGTTCCGGAGCGCCCCACACCAGCGCAGTATAGGCGCGTTCCAGATCGCCGCTGCGGCCATGATCGGCGAATGCCTCCGACAATATGCGGTGGGCCCTGTCGGATTTGGCGATCACCATAACGCCGCTCGTGTCGCGGTCGAGACGATGGACGATGCCCGGCCGGCGTACGCCGCCAATGCCGGAAAGCGAGGCGCCGCAATGGTGCAACAGGGCGTTTACCAGGGTGCCGGACCAATTGCCGGGGGCGGGGTGGACGACCAGTCCCGCCGGCTTGTTGATCACGATCAGTGCATCGTCTTCGTACAGAATCTCGAGCGGTATCGCCTCCGGCTCGGGCGCGGCCGGTTCCGCTTCGGGAACCGTCAGCGCGTAGGTTTCGCCTTCCGCCACTTTCTGCTTCGTGCCGGTGATCGGCTTTTCGTCCAGCGTCACGGCGCCGGCGCGGATGAGCGCCTGTACACGGCTGCGTGAGACCGCCACGCCCAATCGTCCGGAAAGCCACCGGTCCAGCCTTTCTCCGGCTTCTTCGGGACCGACGCTAAACGTTTTGCGTGCGTCGGCGTCTTCCCATTCGTTGTGCTCTTCGGTATCAGGATCGCCCATTGGAATTGCTTTCGAAACGGTGAGACATGGCCAGGCCAGAAGAACAGGAAGACATGGAGCAGGAAGCGCTCGATCCGGCGGCCGAGCGCGTGCGCCGCAAGATGGTCCGCTTCATGGGCATCAATCTGGCCATCCTTTTCGCAGCGGTTATGGCTGTCGTGCTCGCCTTTGTCTACAAGACGCTGAACGAGCGGCCGGAAGAGCCGGCTGCAGCCGTCGCCTTGCCGGGCGAAACGGTAGAAGAATCGATCGCCTTGCCGGAAGGGGCGCGTGTGGTGTCGCATTCGCTGAATGGCACACGCGTCTCGCTGCATCTGCGCCTGCCGGATGGCCGCGAGGAACTGCGCCTCTACGATCTTGCGAGTGGCAAAATGGGCGCGCGGTTTGAACTTCGGCCTCGGTGATGGCCAGCCGTCGCATCGCACTCACCACGCTTGTCGTTCGCGACTATGACGAGGCGATTGCCTGGTATCGGGAAAAGCTGGGCTTTCAGGTACTGGAGGACACGGTTCTTACCGAGATGAAGCGTTGGGTCGTGATGGCGCCCGAAGCCGGCGCTCCCGGCGCGTTGCTGCTGGCCAGGGCTGCCGATGCCGCGCAATCGGCGCGTGTTGGCAACCAGGCTGGCGGGCGCGTGTTCCTGTTTCTGCATACGGATGATTTCTGGCGCGACTATCGCGCGATGCGGGCGTCAAACGTAATGTTTCGCGAGGAACCGCGTGTGGAAACCTACGGCACCGTGGCCGTCTTCGCCGATCTCTACGGCAATCTCTGGGATCTTTTGCAGCCAAATTTATAGAGACCGCAAAAGCGCTGTTGCATTTGCCGGCGAAGGCGACTATATCGCCGCAATCGCTGCGCTCCCATCGTCTAGCGGTCTAGGACGCCGCCCTCTCACGGCGGAAACAGGGGTTCGAGTCCCCTTGGGAGTGCCATTTCTCCTTACGCGCTTCCTTGGCATTCTTTGGTGGTCCGTCCGCTATTCCAGCGACAGGCAAGCTCCGTTTGCGAAGATGCTTCCGCGATCCCTTCTTATGCTTTGCAAATCGTTAAGCCTTGATCATCACACTGGCACCGATGCGTTGAAGTCGCGGGAAGGCTCGTAGTGTGCCTTGCAAGGGAGCGTAAAATTTGGGTACCGGCTGGGGCTCAGACGTTGAACAGCGGTTTCGCGGGAACGAACTGGTCGACTTGTTGCGTTCCGCGTCCGGCTGGGTGTGGGAAACCGACGCCGAACACCGGCTTACCTGGATCTCCGAGGAATTCAGAAACGTCACGGGCCTGGATCCGCAGCGGTTCATAGGCCGATCGCGCATCACGCTGGTTCGCAATGCGTTTCATCCGGTCGGCGACGTGCAGGCGCATGAGGCACTCTTGGCCGCGCGCGCGCCGTTTCAGCAGTTTATCTACGATCTCGAAGGCGGACCCGAGGAATGCCGCTGGGTTTCCGTTTCGGGGTTCCCGGTTTTCGGAGATCGGAACCGGTTTCTGGGGTATCGCGGCGTCGCTCAGAACGTCACCCCCATGATGGAGCATCTGCGCCATGACGGACAGGGCGACACGGATGACGCCTTTCACCCCGACCGTTTTTCCGGCAGTGACGGCCACCTCGCAAGGTTGATGGCGGCGCTCGACGTCACTCGCGACGCATTCTGCTACTACGATACGGACGATCGGCTGGTGCTGAGCAACCAGGCGATGATCGATATGTATACGGGGCTGGAAGACGTTATTCGACCCGGCGTTTCGTTCGAGGATTTGCTGCGCGCGGGAAATGAGCGCGACATCTGGTTCCGGGATGGGCTCGAGCCGGAAGACTGGCTTCAACAGGTGCTGGAACTGCGCCGAAACGAAGACACTTTCGAAAGCGTGATCCGCTTCAATGACGGGCGCTCGATCATGCACCGCGAAAAACGGATTGCCGATGGCGGGACGATCGGCATCTGCACGGACATCACCAAGCTCAAGCGCCATGAGGACGAGCTGGCAGCGGCGCTCGAGACCGCCAAGCTTGCCGAGGCCATTCTGGATGAACTGCCCAATCCGGTTTTTGCCAAGGACCAGGATCTCCGCTTCGTGCTCGTCAATCGTGCCTTCAAGCGCACGCTCGGCGTGGACGCCGATAATATTCTCGGCCGCCGTGCCGCCGACTACACGTCGCCGGAATTGGCCCGGAGTTTCGAGGCCAGCGAACGGCAGGTGCTCGATACCCATGAGGATTTCGAGGTTGAGGAGGATTTCGAGCAGCCGGGCATCGGCAAATACCGGATCGTGCGCAAGCATCGCGTGGAGACCGAGAGCGGGACACCTTACGTGGTCGGCGCCTTGTTCGACATCTCCGATATCCGCAAGCGCGAAAACGATGCTGAAGATGCGCGCCGGCAGCTCGCCGAAGTTCTGGAATCGCTTCCCGCCGGCGTCGTCATCTACGATCGCGACGATCAGTATGTGCTGGCCAATCGGAAACTGCACGAGGCGCTGCCGGCCATGGTGCCGGCCATGCAGCCCGGCAAGTCCCTGCGCGATGCGGTCGAACTGGCGCACGATGCCGGTTATTTCCGGCAGAGCGGCGACCCGGATCTGGACGCGCTCTACGACACGGACCCCGAAGCTTGGATCGAAGGCTATCTGCGGTCCTATCATGTGCGCCATCGAATATTCGAGCGCAGCCATGCCAATGGGCGCTGGTTCAAGGCGATCGACACGCGTACGGAAGACGGCACTTTCGTGGGAGTGCGCGTCGACATCACCGAACTCAAGCAGCGCGAGGAAGAATTGCACGCCGCGCGCGAGGAGGCGATTCTCGCCGACCGGGCAAAGTCGGAGTTCCTGGCCAATATGAGCCATGAGATTCGCACGCCGATGAACGGGGTGCTCGGCATGACCGAGTTGCTGGCCAAGACCGAGTTGACGGCCAAGCAGAAAACCTTCGCGGATATCATCCTGAAGTCGGGCAACGCCCTTCTTACCATCATCAACGATATCCTGGACTTCTCCAAGATCGACGCAGGACATATCGTTCTTGAAGCCGAGACCTTCTACCTCGGCGAGGCGGTGGGCGATGTGGTCACACTCATGTCCTCACGCGCGAAGGAGAAGGATCTCGAACTGATTGTCCGCGTGGATCCCGGAATCACGCGGGCCGTTGTCGGCGATGTCGGCCGGGTGCGGCAGATTCTGACGAATCTCGTGGGAAATGGTGTCAAGTTCACCGAAAAAGGGCATGTTCTGGTCAATGTCAGCGGCAGCAATACGCCGGACGGCGCGCTCGCACTCCAGTTCAGCGTCACCGATACCGGCATCGGTATTCCGCAGGAAAAACGGCATCTGATCTTCGACAAATTCAGCCAGGTCGACGCGTCGTCGACACGTCGCCACGAGGGAACGGGCCTCGGCCTTGCGATCACGTCGCGTCTGGTCGATCTGATGGGGGGCGAGATCGGCGTCGAGAGCGTCGAGGGACGCGGCTCGACCTTCTGGTTCACGCTGACATTGCCCAAGGCCGCCGGCGCCGCGCCCCAGCCGCTTGCGCCGAGGGAAGTCTCGAACGCTCGGGTTCTCGTCGTTGACGACAATGCCGTCAATCGGATGATTCTTGGAGAGCAGATGGCGCATTGGGGGTTCGATGCCTGTGTTGCACGCGATGCGCGGGAAGGGCTGGATGTGCTGCGCGTCGCGGCGGAGCTGGGCCTGCGCGTCGATTGTGTGGTGGTCGACTATCAGATGCCGGGCATGAATGGGCTGGACATGGTGGAAGCGATGCGGGCCGAGGCTCCGATCGCCCATATTCCGGTGGTGTTGCTCACATCGGTCGACCAGTCGCTTTCCGGCTTCGGCGCGCGCGAATTGTCGATCGCGTCCCACTTGATCAAGCCCGCGCGTTCTTCGGCGCTTCTGGAAGCGGTCATCGGCGCCATACAGAAGGCTGAGGTGCCGGCCGCCGACGCCCAGGACGGCACGGTGGCGCATCGCGATCCCGCACACACCGGCGAAGAGCCGGGCGATGTAGCCGAGGAAGATCTGATTGCGTCTGAGCCCGAGGCGCAGGCCTCCGCGGGCATCGATGTACTCGTCGCGGAAGACAATGAGGTGAATCAACTCGTTTTCCGCCAGATTCTGAGCGAGGCGGATCTGCGTTTCGAAATCGTCGAGAATGGCAGGCTCGCCGTGACCGCGCGGCAGCGCTGCAACCCTGGCGTGATCCTCATGGATGTCTCGATGCCGGGGATGAGCGGTGTGGAAGCGACGCGGGAAATTCGCCGGCTTGAGCAAGGTTCTTCTGCGCGGGTGCCGATTATCGGGGTAACCGCGCATGCTCTGAAAGGGGACAGGGAGCTTTGTCTGGAGGCGGGGATGGACGATTATCTTTCCAAGCCGATCAGTCCGCGGGCGCTTTTGGAAAAGATCAACTCCTGGGTGAAATTTTCACCTGCATTGTCGTCCGCAAAATGATCCCGGTGCCATTATTAAGAACCTGAAGAAAATCGATTTTCCCGTTCATATTCAACATTCTCATCCACTGGCGTGATCGCACCATTTAGAGAAAACAAGGCTCTCACTAAAGTTGAGATAATTGGTCGACATCGGCCGATTTTTTCCGGGCGGGTGGAGATCTCGCGGGCCATGGGTGATCCAAACGAGCCCCAACAGGATTCATCCGGGTTTTAGACCCAGCCAAGTGTGATTTGCCATTTTATATGGCGTTCCCCCGCCCGGCTTTTCGCGACGGTCTCCGCTGTTCCACCATATTGTGGTCGACATGCATTTCGTCATCCGTATGGGTATGACGGCCAATATAACGGTCGATCGAAGGCGCGCGGATTGGCATTGCTCTGCCGAAAATGTCTGGAGTTTTCGTTCGTAATCGGGCTGACACGTAACTGTCATGGAACTGTTACACAGAGTTGTTATTCCGCTCCCCGACGCCGAGAGGGCGTCTGACCGAATTCCGAACAGGGAGCTGTCTCCAATGAACAAATTCCTTCTTTCCGCTTCGGCGGCCACGATCGCCCTTGCCGGTGCGGTCGGTGCGGCTGCGGCCCGCGATCAGCTTCAGATCGCCGGTTCGTCGACCGTTCTCCCCTATGCCAAGATCGTCGCCGAGAACTTTGGCGAAACCTTCCCGAACTTCAAGACTCCGGTCGTCGAGTCCGGTGGTTCGTCCGCGGGCCTTAAAGAGTTCTGCAAGGGCGTCGGCGAAGCCACGATCGACATTGCAAACGCTTCGCGCAAGATCCGCGAAAAGGAAGTTGCCGCCTGCGCCGAAGCCGGCGTAACGGAAATTCAGGAAGTCCAGTTCGGTTACGACGGCATCGTCTTCGCTACGGATATCCAGGGTCCGGATTGGGCGCTCGAGCCGGTCGACGTTTACAAGGCACTCGCCGCCAAGGTCGCTGTCGACGGCGAGCTCGTCGACAATCCCTACAAGAAATGGAACGAGGTGAACCCGGACCTGCCGGACTGGGACATCGTCGCCTACATCCCGGGTGAAAAGCACGGCACCCGCGAAGTGTTCGAAGAAAAGGTTCTTGCCGCCGGTTGTGAAGTCGCCGAGGGCCTGAAGGCGGCCGAGGCTGCCGGTCTCGACGAAGATGCTGCCGAAAGCGCCTGCATTGCGGTCCGCAAGGACGGTGGCGCGGTTGACATCGACGGCGACTATACCGAGACGCTCGCCCGCATCGATGCCAACAAGACCGGCGTCGGCGTGTTCGGCCTCTCCTTCTACGAAAACAATGCCGACAAGCTGAAGGTTGCCACGATCAACGAGATCACGCCTACGGTCGAGACGATCTCCGCTGGCGAATACCCTGTATCGCGTCCGCTTCAGTTCTATGTGAAGAAGGCGCATATCGGTGTCGTTCCGGGCCTCAAGGAATATGTCGAGTTCTTCCTCGACGATCAGATGGTCGGCCCGGAGAGCCCGCTCGCCGACTATGGTCTGGTACCGGCTCCGGATGCGGAGCGTGACGCTCAGCGCAAGGCTTTTGAAGCCGGCGAGACCATGTAATCCGGTTTTCGCATGACGATGCAGGCGACAGAAGTCGCCTGCATTCGCTCTTGGTGGAAATGTTCTGAACTGAACGGCCGGCCTATGCCGGAGAGGGGGCTTCGTGGCCTGGGGACTTCTCCTTACCATCATCGTGTTCATCGGCGTCGTCGGTTACGTGCTTGGCAATGCGCGTGCCAGAAAGCAGAGCGCCGCTGCGACCGAGAAGCCGCATTCGCGGGCACATTATCACGGCTGGTGGGTGTTCCTGCTTGCGGTTTTGCCGGCACTGCTTTTCCTGGTGGCCTGGTCGGCTGGCAGCTATGCCTATGTGGATCGCGCCATCAGCGAACGCATGCCCACGCAGGCGGAAGACAGCGCCATTGCGAGCCGCTCACTGGCGTTGGGCATGGTGCGCAATCTCGCCGAGGGGCTGCGCCGGATCGAAGGCGATCCCGCCTTTGCTGAGCTTCCGACACGCTTCGAGGATCTGCGCCCGATTCTTGCGGAACGTGGCGTGGCCCTGGCCTCCGACACACAGGACTACATGATCCCCATCGCGACCGATCTCAACGCCATGCAGGACAATGCAGCGATGATCGGCACGGTGATCGCGATCCTGATGTCGCTGGGAGGCGCCTATCTCGGTTTGAGAAGCGTTCGTCCGCGTGGCCGCGCCAGAAACAATGTCGAGCGCGTTATCACCTGGGGTCTTCTGGCCGCTTCCACCATTGCCATTTTGACGACGGTCGGCATCGTTTTCTCGATGCTCTTCGAAACGATTCACTTTTTCCGCTCGGTGTCGCTGAGCAACTTCTTTTTCGGAACTGTGTGGGATCCACGCTTCGCCGCCGCCGGCGCCGAAGCGCAGGAGGGGCAGTTCGGCCTCATTCCGCTTCTGGCGGGCACGGTCTACATCGCTTTCGTGGCGATGCTGTTTGCCGTTCCGGTCGGTCTTATGGCGGCGATCTACATGGCCGAATATGCGTCCAAGCGGGTCCGTTCGGTGGTCAAGCCGCTGCTTGAGGTTCTGGCCGGCATCCCGACCATCGTCTACGGGTTCTTCGCCTTGGTCACGGTGGGTCCGTTTCTGCGTGATATGAGCGGGGCGATCGCCGGCGGGCCGGGCTTCATCCAGGCGCAGAGCGTTCTGACGGCAGGGCTCGTAATGGGCATCATGCTCATACCGTTCGTCTCCTCGCTCTCCGACGACATCATCACCGCCGTGCCGCGCACCATGCGCGACGGTTCGCTGGGGCTGGGTGCGACGCGATCCGAAACGATCAAACGGGTCATTCTGCCGGCGGCCCTGCCAGGTATTGTCGGCGCCCTGCTTCTCACGGCCTCGCGCGCCATCGGTGAAACCATGATCGTGGTTCTGGCCGCCGGCGTTGCCGCAAATCTCACGCTCAACCCGTTCGAGGCGATGACGACGATCACGGTCAAGATCGTCAACCAGCTCACCGGCGACCTGGAGTTCACGTCCCCGCAAACACTGGTGGCCTTCGCATTGGGCATGACGCTGTTCGTGCTCACCCTCGGCATGAATGTCTTCGCGCTCTACATCGTGCGCAAATACCGGGAGCAATACGAATGAGCGACGCTGTTTACAAAGGGGGCGATGCCCCCCGGGCAACCGCGCGGCGCGACATCGGCATCAAGAAGCGCTATGCAGCGGAGCAGCGCTTCCGGATCTACGGCATCATCGCCATCGCCGTCGGTATCTTCTTCCTGGCCGCGCTTTTGTGGTCGGTCTTCTCCAACGGCTATACCGCTTTCTGGCAGAGCTCGATCAATCTGGACGTGACCTTCGCCGAAAGCGTGATCGACCCGGACAATGAGCGCGCGACCGATCCGAACACGCTTCTGACCGCGAATTATCCGAAGCTTGCGGCCGACGCGCTCGTTGCCAGGCTCGGCATCGATCCGGAGAACCGCAGGCTCGTTCGCGAGGCGGGCGGTTTGATCTCAAACGGCGTACGCACGCAGTTGCGCGATATGGTGGTGGCGGATCCGTCGATCATCGGCACGACGCGGAATGTGTGGGTGCTGGCGAGCGGCGATGTCGATTCGGCCATCAAGGGGCAGGTCAATCTCGAGGTGGATGAAAGCCGCCGCAAGGTGTCTGACCAGCAGCTCGAATGGATCCGCACCATGGAGGCCGATGGCGTTCTGGAGCAACGCTTCAACACCGGTCTCTTCACCCGCGGCGCGTCGAGCCGTCCCGAAACGGCAGGCATGGGCGTCGCCATCGTCGGGTCGCTCTACATGATGCTGATCGTTCTGCTTCTGGCCCTGCCTATCGGCGTGGCCGCCTCGATCTATCTCGAGGAGTTCGCGCCGCAGAACAAGCTGACCGATCTGATCGAGGTCAACATCAACAATCTGGCGGCCGTTCCGTCCATCGTCTTCGGTCTTCTCGGCCTGGCCGTGTTCATCAACTTCATGCACCTGCCGCGTTCCGCCTCGCTGGTGGGCGGTCTGGTGCTGACGCTTATGACGCTGCCGACGATCATCATCGCAACGCGCGCCGCGCTGCGCGCCGTGCCGCCGTCGATCCGCTCGGCCGCACTCGGTCTTGGCGCCTCGCGCACCCAGACGGTGTTCCACCATGTGTTGCCGCTGGCCGCGCCCGGCATTCTGACGGGCACGATTATCGGTCTGGCGCAGGCGCTTGGCGAAACGGCTCCCCTGCTTCTCATCGGCATGGTGGCCTTCGTGGCCGATTACCCGACCACGCCGCTCGATCCCGCCACGGCGCTGCCGGTTCAGATCTACATGTGGGCGAACGAGGCCGAACGCGCGTTTGTCGAACGCACCTCGGGCGCTATCATCGTGCTGTTGCTGTTCCTCGCCGTGATGAACATCACCGCCATTATTCTGCGGCGGCGCGTCGAGCGTCGCTGGTAACGGAGTGGAAGGACATGAATATGCTCACGGATGCTGCTGTCGAAGACGCACTGGATGCGAGCCGAAAGCCTGATGCGCTCAAGATGCGCGGCGAAGACGTTTGTGTCTTCTATGGCGAGAAACAGGCGCTCTTCGATGTCAATCTGAACGTTCGCGAAAACCAGGTGACGGCCCTGATCGGACCCTCGGGCTGTGGCAAATCCACCTTTCTGCGTTGCCTGAACCGCATGAACGATACGATCGATATAGCCCGGATAACCGGCAGGATCACGCTCGACGACGAGGATGTTTACGATCCCAGGATCGACGTGGTGGAGTTGCGTGCCCGTGTCGGCATGGTGTTCCAGAAGCCGAACCCTTTCCCCAAGTCGATCTACGAGAACATCGCCTACGGCCCGCGCATTCACGGCCTGGCCGCGAAGAAGTCGGAGTTCGACGAGATCGTCGAGGCAAGCCTGCAGAAGGCGGGCCTCTTCAACGAGGTGAAGGACCGGCTGCATGAACCCGGCACCGGGCTCTCCGGCGGCCAGCAGCAGCGCTTATGCATAGCGCGGGCCATCGCGGTTTCGCCCGAGGTTATCCTCATGGACGAGCCCTGCTCGGCCCTCGATCCCATTGCCACGGCCAAGGTCGAGGAACTGATCGACGAATTGCGCGAGAACTACACGATCGTGATTGTGACGCACTCCATGCAGCAGGCGGCGCGTGTTTCGCAGCGCACGGCCATGTTCCATCTCGGCAACCTCGTCGAGGAAGGTCCGACCGACAAGATGTTCACCAATCCGGATGACAAGCGCACCCAGGATTACATCACTGGACGCTTCGGCTGACGGCGCGGCAACCGCATAGATAAGGAAACAGACCATGGGCGAGCACACAGTCAGCTCCTTCGATGAGGAACTCGGTGAAATCGACCGTCTCATCCGCGACATGGGCGATCTCTCCGGGGCGATGACGCGCGCTTCGACCAATGCGTTGCTCAACTCCGACACGGCATTGGCGCAACGCGTCATTTCTGACGACACGATCATGGATGCCAAGCAGCGCGATCTCGACGAGCGCTCCATCACGCTGATCGCCAAGCGCCAGCCGATGGCGCAGGATTTGCGCAGCGTTGTCGGCGCGATCCGCATGGCCGCCGATCTCGAACGCATCGGCGACCTCGCCAAGAACATCGCCAAACGCGTCGGCGCGGTCGGGCAAAGCGCCACGCCGCGCACGCTCGCGCATTCCATCGATGCCATGGCCGGTCTGGTGCTGCACCAGGTCGACGCCGTTGTCGAACATTATGTGAAGCGCGATGCCGAAGCCTTAATCCGGCTGCGCGACGAGGATGAGAAGATCGACATCCAGTACACGTCGGTTTTCCGCGAATTGCTGACCTATATGATGGAAGATCCGCGCAACATCACATCGTGCACGCATCTCCTCTTTTGCGCCAAGAATCTTGAACGCATCGGCGATCATGTGACGAACATCGCCGAGAATGCCTATTATGTGGTGACGGGGTCCCAGCTTCCGGTTCAGCGACCGAAGCTCGACGAAACACAGATGACGGTCGATTCCGATGCATGAACGGCCGTAGCACTGCCCGAGGAGAATGCCTGCCATGATTGCCCCCAAGGTCATGGTCGTTGAAGACGACGAACCGCTTTGCGTGTTGCTGAAGTACAATCTGGAAGCCGAAGGCTACCATGTCGAGATGATCTCGCGCGGCGATGAAGCCGAGGTACGCCTGCAGGAAAACGTGCCTGATCTTCTGGTCCTGGACTGGATGGTTCCAGCGGTCTCCGGCATCGAGCTTTGCCGCCGGCTGCGCATGCGTCCCGAGACCGAGCGCCTGCCGATCATCATGCTCACCGCGCGCGGCGAGGAAAGCGACCGCGTGCGCGGCCTTTCCACCGGTGCCGACGATTATCTGGTCAAACCGTTCTCGACGCCGGAATTCGTGGCGCGCGTCCGCGCGCTTTTGCGGCGCGCGAAGCCTGAAGTGCTGTCGACGGTCTTGTCGGTCGGCGACATTGTGCTCGATCGCGAATCGCATCGCGTCTACCGCCGCAAGAGCGAGATCCGTCTGGGGCCGACCGAGTTCCGCCTTCTGGAATTCATGATGCAACACCCGGGCCGCGTGTTCTCGCGCAGCCAGTTGCTCGACAATGTCTGGGGCGAGACGATCTACATCGATGAGCGCACGGTCGACGTCCATGTGGGGCGGTTGCGCAAGGCCGTGAATCAGGGACGTCTGCCCGATGTTATCCGCACCATTCGCGGTGCCGGTTACGCGATCCGCGAAGTCTGAGCTGTTGCCTGAACGTTTGAATGAAAAAAGCCCCGGTTCGACCGGGGCTTTTCGTTGGACACCGCCATTCGTTATTCGGTGGCGGTACGGTCGTGCCGCGCGTGCTCGTTTCGCGCCACTTCGAAGCTTGTCACCGGCTCGATGGAGGCGGTCAGCTTGCCGTCCGTTGTGACGTCCCATTCCAGAACTGCATCGTCATAGACGAGCGCCGGGTCGACATACACGCAGGTCGCCATCACACGTGGCGCTTCCGTTTCCAGCTCGCGCAACGATACGGGCCTTTCCGCCTCGCATTCCTCGAAGGTTTCGTAGACCGGTGTGGGGGCGGGCAACTCGCGGCACTCGGCCGTGTCGCCGGAGCAACCGACAATCAGAAGAAGCGCAGCAATGTGTTCCATGGCTTTCTCCTTTCATCATCTCCGCGAAACGGTAGCCATGGATGGTCCGTTTCTCCGGGTGCCGCTTTCGTTTACGAGCGCGTTCGCGTTTACCCGCGTCCTCTCAGCAGTCCCATGATGAGGGAGATCGCGAGCAGGGCGAGGAAAATATAAAAGAGGATCTGTGCGATGCCTGCCGAAGCGCCGGCAATTCCGCCGAAACCCAGTGCGCCGGCAATAAGCGCCACGACGAGGAATATAAGGGCCCAGTAAAGCATTCTGTCTCTCCGTTTAGCTATGCTGTTTAAACGTGCCCTTTCTGGATTTGGTTCCCTGCCGAAGATGCGGGACTACAAAAAAAGCCGCCCGGAGGCGGCTTTTGAGACATGGGCGCTGCTTTTCGGGTCAGGCCGCCGCGCGTGCCTGATGGTCGAAGAACAGCGCCTGGCTTATAAGCGCTTTCACCATTTCCGGGCTGAACGGTTTGGTGACCAGGAAGGTCGGTTCCGGGCGCTCGCCCGTCAGCAGCCTTTCCGGGAACGCGGTGATGAAGATCACGGGAACGGTCGCGCCTTCGAGAATCTCGTTCACAGCGTCGAGGCCGGAACTGCCGTCGGCGAGTTGGATATCGGCAAGCACCATTTTCGGCTGGGTCTTGGAGAACATCTCCACTGCCTGCTTGTGCGTGCGGGCGTTTCCGACAACCCGATGACCCAGACTTTCGACCATTTCCTCAATATCCATGGCGATGAGGGGTTCGTCCTCGATGATCAGGATATCCGTTGCGACCTGGCGGGAGATTTCCTCGCTTGCCTCCTTCAGCATCGCGTTGATGCCTTGAATGTCGGTTTCGAGGATCTCGGCGGCTTCTTCCGGGCGGAAACTCTCCACGGCAACCAGAAGGAACGCCTGACGTGGCCGCGGTGCGAGTGAGGAAAGATTGTTCGAAGCGTGCTGTTCCCATGCGGATGTGGGAGCGGTTTCCGGTACGGGAATATCCAGCGTTTCGAAAAGTGACGTGAACAGCCTGAAGAGCGCAATTTTGTCGGTCGACGCTTCGGGAAAGATGCTCGTATCGGCGATCAACGCTTCCAGCGCGGCGGCCACCAATGCATCACCGCTCGATTGAGAGCCGGAGACGGCTCTTGAAAAGCGCCGCAGATATGGAAGATGCGGAGCGATACGCGCTGACAAAGTCATGGATTTCAAGTCTCCCTCGTGACGTGGCAATGTTAACAACGTGCATTTATCCTGGTTGGAACGCCGGGCCGGCGAAAATGTTCCGTGGCGACGGAACGATTTCCGATTGGCCGCGTTGGGCCTCCAGCGAGACAGTGATGGTTCGGCGTCTCGGACGGCGCCGGGCCGATGGGAGGCAGGTTATATGGAAAAAGACAAGGCATGAACTACGGCAAAACCAATACCCGGCGGAGCGCGGACAAGCAGGGGAAGGAAAACGACCCGCTTGGGGCCAACTCCGAAATCGGGCGCAAGCTCAGACAATATTACGACGACTTGATCGCGGAAGACATTCCGGATCGGTTCAGCGACCTCCTGAATCAGCTGGAGCGGAAGAACAGTGCTGATACCGCCGGAAACAAGGATTGAATTCTATGAGTGTGTATCCTGGCTTTCGTGATGACCTTCTGGCTGCCGTGCCGAGTTTGCGGGCCTTCGCGGTTTCGTTGTCGAAGAATGCCGACCGGGCGGACGATCTGGTTCAAGAGGCGCTCGTCAAGGCATGGGACAAGCAGAACAGCTACCAGCCGGGCACCAATCTGAAAGCATGGCTTTTCACGATCCTGCGCAACGAATTCTATTCGCAGATGCGCAAGCGGAAACGCGAGGTCGAAGACAGCGATGGCGCGATCACCGGGCGCCTGTCCGTTCATCCCGCTCAGGAGGGGTCTGTCGATCTCAAGGATTTCCGTCGCGCGCTCGAGCTGCTGCCCGAAGATCAGCGGGAAGCGATAATCCTTATCGGCGCCTCCGGGTTTTCCTATGAGGAGGCGGCCGAAATCTGCGACTGCGCCGTCGGCACGATCAAAAGCCGCGTCAGCCGCGCCCGCGCGCGGCTGCAGGAAATTCTCGAGATTTCGGGTGAGAACGATTTCGGGCCGGACGCGATCTCGACCCAGATCACGAATTCGGTCTTTACCGCTTAATCCGCTCGGTCCCCGGCAACGGCGGGCGGCGAGCCGATCGCCTGCGCGAGCGCCTTGATGAGATCGCTGTCCTTATAGGGCTTTTCGACGATGGCAACGCCGTTGAAGGGTTCGAACACCTGATGATTTGCGGCGTAACCGGTCGCAAAAATGAAAGGTATATGCCGGCTCTGTAGCAAACGGGCGAACTCGTCCGTCCAGTTGTCGGAAATCTTGATATCGAGAATGGCCGTCGAGATCCGGCTCGTGTCGAGGACCTCCGGTCCGAGCGCGTCGAATGTCGTGACGGTCACGACATCTTCGGCGCCATATTCCTTGCACAGCTCTTCGATGTTCATGGCGATTAGAGCTTCGTCTTCGACCAGAAGGACGCGTGCGCCATCCAGAGTTTTCTTCAAATGGGCATCCTTCCGAAGCCAGAGAATCTGTTCCTCTTGAATTCTCATTAGTTGACTGAATTGTCATTAAAAAAAGACATGGCCGTTTGGTTTGCAGGAACCGGATGGCGCCGGGCGGCTTTCTTCTTTATAGGGGATAGGGGTTTAGCCGTGACAAAAGAACAAGAACTCGCTCACAACAGCCTGCCGTGTGAACAATGTCCTTTGCGAAAACGCGACGGTTTCCGCGATTTCGAGGAGGACGAGCTCGAATTTATGGGCCGTTTCAAGAAGGGCGATCTCGCGGTAAAGAGGGGTGCGACCGTACTGGTCGAGGGCGCGCACAATCCGCATCTCTATACGGTTCTCTCCGGCTGGGGCTTTCGTTACAAACTTCTCGAAGACGGGCGCCGCCAGATCGTGAACTATGTGATGCCGGGAGATCTTGTCGGTCTTCAGGGTAGCTTGTTGGGCGAAATGGAACATTCCGTCGAGGCGCTTTCGCCCATGGTTCTGTGCGTGTTCGAGAAGGCGGAGCTGTTCTCGCTCTACAGGAAATTCCCCGAACTTGCCTATGACATCACGTGGATTGCTTCACGCGAAGAATGCATGCTCGATGACAATCTGCTCACGGTCGGGCGGCGTAAGGCACTCGAAAAGGTCGCCTATCTGTTGGTTTTCATCCTCGAGCGCAGCCGGCAAAGCGGGCTGACGAAGAACGGAACGCTGGCGATCACTCAACAACATGTGGCCGATACGTTGGGCATATCTCTGGTTCACACGAACAAGACAATCGCCCGTCTTGTCGACCGGAAATATCTGAAGTGGGAAGACGGGGGTTGCAAGATACTCAATCCGGAGGCCTTGGCCGAATTGGCGGGCTGGACGGGCGGCTCAGGGGCGAAGCGGCCTTTTCTATAGGTGTGGGCGGCACGGGTTGTCGCTCCCGCGGGCGCGACTTGGCGGGTGCCGGCGGCTCGATGCCGGGGATAATGTTGCCGGCGATGGCATAAATGGTCAGCAGCGCCGGAATGGCGATGAAGCCGCCGATTGGCCCCCACATCCAAAGCCAGAATGCAATCGCGAGAAAAACGATGAACGGATTGAGCGTCATTCTGCGGCCGATCACGGTGGGGGTGACGAACTGCGCCTCCGTCGCGTTGAGTGCTAGATAGGTCAGGGGAGGCAGAAAACTCGCCGTCAGTGTGTCGAAGGTTGCCAGGCCCACGGCCAGGAGAATGACGGCCATCACCGCCGGCCCGATGTAAATCACGAAGTTGAGCAACGTCGCGATCGCCCCCCAAAGGGCCGGGGATGGCACGCCGAGAATCCACATTGCAATGCCGACGGCGATGCCAAGTCCGACATTGATGATCGTGATCGAAAGCAGATAGTCCGAAACTGCGTTCTCCACGTCGCGGAAGATATGGGCCACCCGCCAGCGCAGGCGGCGGTTGAAGCACAGGCGCAGAATGGTCGCGCGCGTTTCGTGACGGGTCGCGACGAAGAAATAAAGACTCGCGAAAAAGATCAGCAATTGTGCCAGAAGCGACGGCGCGAGCACGACGACATTCTCCATGGTCGTGTCCTCTTGCACCGCGACCGTGACGCTCGAGCCACCGGTGACGGAGCGAATCTGCCCCTGCAATTCCTTGATCGTCTCGAGCGGTTGCCGCAGGTTCGAAAGCTGCAGTTGCAATTTGCTCCATATCTGGGGCAGGCGGTCGGCCCAGGCCGCCAGGGGGGCTGCGATGGCCGTCAGGAAACCGCTGACAAGCGCGATGAAAAGCAACACCACCGCGATTGCCGAAATGGCCGGCCAGACGCCCAACCGGTCCAGCCGCGTTGCGATGGGGCCGAGCATCAGTCCGATGAAGACCGCAAGCGAGAAGGGCGCCAGCAGGAAACGGCCGTAATGCAGCATGATGAACAAGGCCAGTAGGCCCAGAAACAGGATCGAGAGTTGCGCGCTGTAGGACAGCGCGGTGTCGAGCGTTGTGATGTGCGAGCGTTTGCCCGGGCGTGTCTGGGGTGATTGATCCATGCAACTTTTCCGACGAGGTCTGAATGGAAAGCGCAAGCCCCGGCAAATGGTTCCTTGCAAAAGGGAACTTCACGGAATGTTTCGCGTTGGCCTGTGATCGAAACAACGGAGAATGCACAAATGGCAGCGACGGCAGCGAAATCCGCACGAGCCCAGAAAAGCGATGATGTGACGACGGGCGATCTGGAAAAAGACATCCAGCAGCTGCGTGCCGACATGACGCAGCTGGTCAATCATCTCAAGGATATGGGTGGCCAGTCCGGCGATGCCGCACGCAAGGCGGCGAGCGAACGCATCGAGCACCTGCGCGGACAGGGCGAGGCCGCCTTGAACAGTGTCAGGGATGGCACACACGAACTGGAGCAGGAATTGTCGCGCACCGTGCGCGAGCGTCCGTTCACTTCGCTGGCGCTGGCCGTGGGGGCCGGTTTCCTCATCGCGCTTGCAACGCGACGTTAGGCTTTCGCCATGATGGCAAGGCTTTTGGCCTCTCTGGCCGCCGGAGAGTTTTCCGGCGTGGTTCGGCGCCTGCGGGTCGCGACCATATTCTACGCGTTGGCCGCTTTTTTGGGCCTGTTCGGTTTTGGATTTCTGGTTCTGGCGGCTTTCGTCGCGGCGTCGCAACAATGGGGTGTCATAGAAGCCGCGCTCGGCTTCGGAATCGCGTTCGTGGCGATGGCCGTTGTCGTTCTCGTCGGCCTCAAAATATGGGGGCGGATCCAGTCGCGTCGGGCACGGCGCCGCCGCGTGTCGGATGCGGGTGTGCTGGCTGGCACTGCGGCTTTGACGCTGCTGCCGACGCTTCTGGCCCGAACCGGGCGGCTCGGCACCGTCGCCCTGCCGGTTCTGGCGGTTCTCGGCTATGCGATCTACCGGGAAAACGCTGGTCACGACCCGGAAGAAGACGGCTGACCGAGCGCAGATCCGGAACGGCGTCCCCGACACGGTCATGGAACTCTCTTCCGTCCCCGGCATTGATCGAGGGAAAGAACAGGAGCGGTGACCATGCCTGAGCAAGAGAAAAAGACAACGCCCGAGGAAGCCCGCCAGGGACGACGCGGGTTCCCTGTTCTGATGGTTCTGGTGTGCGGTCTTTTGCTGGCTGCCCTCGTCTGGTGGGGTGTCGAAGTCTACGGCATCATCCTCGACGACGAGCAGGCGATCGAACTGCCCGCCTCCGAAGATGAGCCGGCTGGCTGAACCGGCCAGCATTTCCCGAGCGTTTCAAGAAAGGAGAAACCCATGAGCGAAGCCGCTGAAGTTCTCAAGCCGAAAGCGCATGCGGAGAAAATGGACATCGGACTGTCCGATGCCGATCGCAAGGACATTGCTGCCGGCCTGTCGGAAATACTCGTCGACACCTATAGGCTGCTGATCAAGACGCATATCTATCACTGGAATGTGGTCGGCCCGCTTTTCCACTCGATCCATGTGCTGACCGAGGAACAGTACAACGCGTTGTTCGAGGCCACCGACATTATCGCCGAACGGGTGCGCGCGCTGGGCCATCATGCGCCCATTCTGGCCGGCAAGGGTGTCGATACGTCGATTGAGCTTCGCGCATCCGGTCGTTCTGCTCTCGAAATGGTTCAGGACCTGGTGGATGACCATGAGGAGGCCGTGCGGAAAATGCGCGCGATCGGCACCCGGGCCGACGAGAAGGGCGACCTTGTCACCGCCGACATGCTCACCGACCGGCTGACCTTCCACGAGAAGGCGCTCTGGATGCTGAGGGCGATCATCTCCGACTGAGGACGCTAATCCCGCGGCGGGACGAGCCCGGCCGGTTCATACCGGCCGGGCTTTTTTATTCTTGTGGGTCGTCGGTCCGAGGGGCCACCACGCGCAGCGCTCCGGGGTGAAGCCTGATCCGCGTTTCGTGCTGGAGCGGGCGCAGCTCGCCGTCGATGGCGCATTTGAAGCGTCGCCGTTTCGAACGGATGCGCACGGTCGCTTCCGTTGCCTGGTGGATCTCCACCTGCTCGTTCTTCCGCCAACGGCCGATCCCCATGTTCAAGAAGAAGAGAAGTATCTGGGCGCGCGTGCGTGCATGCGTGATGTAGATGCCGAGCTGACCGCCGTCGGGACGGTCGGAAAAGGGAAGGCGTTGTCCCTCGCCATAGAGGTTGTTGGTGATTGCCAGGCTCGATGTGGTGGCCAGCAGTTTTGACCCGGACATCTCGAGTTCGAGCTCGAGTTTCGGCGGGCGGAAAATGGTGACGAACGCCGCACGGACCGAAGCGGCGATCTTTCCCAGTCGTGAACGAAACGCCATGCGGTCGCGCAAGCGGATGAGCTTGGGATGCATGCCGATGGAGAGCTGATGCACGAAATATGTCCCGTCTGCATCGGCGATATCGACCTTCCGGACGGTGCCCTGGGCCAGGGCTTCCATGGCGGGACGCAGTTCCTGGGGAATAGCCAGGCTGCGCGCGAACAGGTTCATCGTACCGGCAGGCAGGATGGCGAGCGCCTTGTCCGAATGCGCCAGCAGGCTGGCAGCGAGCGAGATCGTGCCGTCGCCGCCACCGGCGAGAAGCATCTGCGACGTTTCGTCGTTGGCGGCTTCTTTCATGACCCGGACGATGTCTTTGCCCTCGCACAGTCTGATGTCGATGGAATGTCCGGCGGCCTCGAAGATGACCTTCATTTCGCTTGCGAGAGCTTCGGTGTCGAGGGTGCGGAGCGTTCCGCCATTGCGGTTGAGGATGGCCAGAACGTGCATTGATGTGTGCCTCGACGTTTTGCGGTATCCCGCTCATAAGGAACGGTCTGCGGAAAGGTTCCCTGCGAAGTTCGGCGAAGCTTTCGAAATGACGGCGGAACTAGAAACGAGGCGGCGCGTTTTAAGGATGCAAATGGCCGCGCAACGATCTTCCCTGGCAGGTTCGTTCGATGCGCGGCCTGTACAGAAACACTGCACATGGAGAGCTTATCATGTTCCGCAACCTTTTGGCGACCACCGCGATTGCAACGCTTGTCGCGACCGGTGCGGTCGCTCAGACCTCCACCGCTCCTTCCACCGGCGCACCCACGGCGGCTCCGACCGAGCAGCCCGTCGAAATGGTGGTGCGCGCCGAGGGTAATCTTGCCACAAATCTGATCGGCAAGTCGGTTTACAATGGCACTGGCGAGGAAGCCGAGAATATCGGCAAGGTGACCGATCTCGTGCTCGACGAAAATGGCGAAGTAAACGCGATCGTCGTTGGCGTTGGCGGTTTCCTCGGTATCGGCCAGAAAGAAGTGGCGCTTGAGTACGATCTCGCCGAATGGGCCGAACAGGATGGCGACCGTTGGCTGATCGTCGAGACCACGGCCGATGCCCTGAAAGCACAGGAAGAGTTCGACCGTTCGGCATATCAGCCGATGCCGGCCGATGCCGATGTGAAGGAAACCAAACCGGCTTCCAAGGACGACCTCGCGAATGCCCCGGTCGAGACCGAGGAAGGTGCTGGCGAGACGGCCATGGCCCCGGCCACCGACACGATGGGTGGCGGTGACGCCGCAACCGGCGACGACATGGCAGCCGCCCCGGCACCCGAAACGGAAGCGCCTGCGACGGGCGACGAAGCGGCCGGCGGCGATGAGATGGCCGGCACGGAAGCTCCGGCGGCGGGTTCTGACGAGACCGCTGAGGCCCCTGCGACCGAAGAGCCTATGACCGACGACACGCAGACTTCGGCCATTGATCGGTCCACGCTGGAAGAAATGCCGACCGATCAGGTCAGCACCGAACAGTTGACCGGCACCACGGTGTTCGGCGCCAATGAAGAGAATATTGGCGAGATCGGTGATGTGATCGTGTCTCAGGACGGTCAGGTCGACGCCATTATCGTCGATGTGGGCGGTTTCCTGGGCGTTGGCGAGAAAGAGGTCGCCATCGGCATGGACAATCTCGCCTTCATGACCGACGGCAACGACTCGCTCTATCTCTATACTGAGTTTACGCAGGAAGAGCTGGAGCAGCAGCCCGCCTACGATGAGGCCACCTATGGCGAGCAGCGTGACGAGATGCGGATGCAGATTCAATAATCTGCGCGTACCGTATCGAAAAGAGCCCCGTGCAATGCGCGGGGCTCTTTGTTTATCCAGCGTTGACAATGTGTTTGACTGTAGGCGCTTTCATTGACGCGCATTCGCCGCCATCTTGGTGCTAAGGTCGGTCGTGGAGACATGACGGCAAATGCGAAGGGACCGGCCGGATCGGAAAGGCCGGATCGGAAAGGATTGTCATGCTTACCCAGATCGAAGGCATTCATCACATCACCTCCATGGCGCGGGACGCACGGAGAACGGACCGGTTCATAACCGAAACCTTGGGCCTGCGCCGTGTGAAGAAGACCGTCAATTTCGATGCCCCTGACGTCTACCATCTCTACTATGCCAACGGCACTGGCCAGCCCGGCACCGTGATGACCTATTTCCCGTTCCCCGACATCGTGGCGGGCAAACGCGGTGTGGGCGAAGTGGGCGCGACGGTTTATGCCGTGCCGAAGGGCAGCCTGGATTTCTGGGCGCGGCGCTTCGAGGAAAGCGGTGTCGGCGGCCTTGTCCGCGAAACGCGTTTCGGCGATGCCCGTCTGCGCTTCGACGGTGCGGACGGCGACGGTTTTGCGCTTGTCGAAGCCGAGTCTGATGCACGGGAACCCTGGAGCGGCGGCGGCATAGCCGACGATGCGGCGATCCGCGGTTTCCACTCCGCCTCTCTGGTTTTGCGTGACCGTGGCGGCACCGAAGCGCTTCTTTCGTTGATGGGTTACAGGCCGCTTGCCGAAGAAAACGGAATCCTGCGTATGCGGCGTGGCGGCGGCAATGGGGCGGATCTGATCGATCTCGAAACCCATGCGGATGCGCCATCGGCGCGGCAGGGTGCCGGATCCGTACACCATATCGCTTTTGCCGTCGCCGACGACGCTGCTCAGCTTGCCGCCCGCGAGGCGCTAACCGCGGAAGGCTTCCAGATCACACCCGTGATCGATCGGGATTATTTCCACTCGATCTACTTTCGTGCTCCGGGGGGCGTTCTGTTTGAAATCGCCACCAACGAGCCGGGCTTTGCCAATGACGAGGACATGGCGCATCTGGGTGAGGCTCTGAAACTGCCCAGGCAGCATGCGCATCTGCGTTCCCGGCTCGAGGCATCGCTGCCGAAAATCGGAGGCTAGCTCATGGCAACCGACAATTATGTCCATCACCTGGCCTCGGCGGGGCCGGGAAAACCGCTCCTGTTCCTTTTTCATGGAACAGGCGGCGACGAGCGTCAGCTCCTGCAGCTGGGTGCGGAGCTGGCGCCCGGAGCCGGATTGGTGTCGCCGCGCGGCGATGTGAACGAGCAGGGCGCGGCGCGTTTCTTCCGCCGCACCGGCGAGGGCGTCTACGACATGGAGGACCTCGCGCGTGCAACCGTTCGGATGCGGGACTTCGTCGCCGCCCATGTGCAACGTGAGCGGCCGAGTTCCGTTCTCGGTCTCGGTTACTCCAACGGAGCCAATATTCTGGCTTCCGTCGCTTTCTCCGCGCCGCGGCTCTTCCATGCCGCGGTGCTTATGCATCCGTTGATCCCCTTTGCACCCGTTTGGGCCGACGGGGCGGTGACGACGCGCTTTCTCGTCACGGCGGGCCGGCGCGATCCGATCTGTCCGGAGCCTCTGACGACACGACTTCTGAGCTACCTTGAGGAGGCCGGCGCCAAGGCGCAGATCGAATGGCATACGGGCGGGCACGAGTTGCGTCCGAACGAAACCGCGGCGGCAGGTCGGTTCCTGGCGTCGTTTCTTGAAAGCTGAAAGGGCAAGGCATGAACGCGATCGAACCCATCACCATCGAAGACGGCGACAGCAAGGGCCGGTATGTCTACCGCGCCGGCGGTCACGAGGCTGAAATGACCTTTTCGAAGGTTGGCACGAGCCAGATCATCATCGACCACACAGACGTGCCCGATGCGTTTCGCGGGCAGGGTGTCGGCCTGGCGCTGGTGACGCGCGCCGTCGAAAACGCGCGTCGCGACGGCATCAGGATCCGGCCGCTGTGCCCTTTCGCCGCCGCCCAGTTTCGCCGGCACCCCGAATGGAGCGACGTGCTGGCGCGATGAGCGCAGCGCGACGTCTCACAATTCCAGGAAAGTCTCGAAACCGCCATAGATCATGCGCTTTCCGTCGAAGACGTCTTTCCAGTCGTCTCCCTGGAGGCGCGGATCGGCCATGACCGCCTTGTTGATTGCATCGCGTTCGGCGCGCGAGGGATAGACGACCCAGGAGAAGATCACCGTTTCGTCATCCTTCGCCTGCACGGCGCGCGGGAATGAAGTCGTTTCCCCGTATGGCACGTCGTCGGCCACGGCTTCCACATAGGCGAGCGCGCCATATTCCTTCCAGACATCTCCCGCGAGGCGGGCCATGTCCTTGTAGGCTTCGAGGTTGGCCTTGGGCACGGCGAGAACAAAACCATCGACATACGACATCGTCGTCTCCTTCGTTTCACCCCCGAAGGACGAAGGATACGAGCGATGTCCGACAAGTACAGCCGGTTTTTGCGAGCCGGTTTGGGTTGCGATGAAGGAAACGGCGCTCAGGCCGCTTCCTTCATCGCTTCCTCCCCCTCTTCTATGAAGGCCCGGTGCAGCGTTTTGACGGCCTGTTCGAGGTCTTCGCTGCGCACCAGGAATTGTACGTCCACGCCACGGCCGGTCTCCTGCGAGGCGAGCGGCTCGACACCGGCTTCGTCCAGCGCCTTGAGGCCGTTCAGCATAATGCCCAGTCCGGTCAGGTCGCGGCCGATGACCGACACCATGCTGGCACGCCGCGCGGTGATGCGGGCGGCGGGATAACGTTCGGCGAGATCGCGCTCCACGCGACGAACCGATTTCAGCGTCGCTTCAAGGTGGTGCACGATGGAGTTGGCGTTGGAGCTCTTGGAGACGATGCGCACCTTGTGGCGCGTCAGCGCTTCGAGGATCGCCGCATCGTAGCCCTTAACACCCACCATGTCCTGCTCGAAAAGCTCCAGCGAGGTAACCGGTAGGCCGGTGACCATCTCCACGCCGGCACTGGTGGCCGGCTCCGCGTCGATCAACGTCCCTGGATCCTCGGGCTCGAACGCGTTGGCGACGCGCAGCGGCACGCCTGCCTGGCGAAGCTTTTTGGCCGCCTTCGGGTGGATTGCCTCCATGCCCATATTGGAGAGCTGGTCGGCGACATCGTAATTGGTGCGGCCGATTTTGCGCACGTTCTCCGTGCCCACCAGGCGCGGGTCGGCGCTCGAGAGGTGGAATTCCTTGTGAATGATCGCCTCGCGCGCGCCGGTTAGCGCGGCAATCGTGGCGAAGGTTACCTCCGAATAGCCACGGTCGAACTCGCGCATGAGCCCTTCGCGGCACTGGGAATAGCCGGTGACGATGGGCAGCTCGCGTGAAAGATCGATCTCGTCGAAAGCCTGTTCGATCCGTTCGTTGAGGCTTGGCTGCGTTTCGTCGCGCCAGCCGGTCAGGTCGATAAAGCGCGCGTTGACGCCCTCGCGGCGCAGAAGCAGGGCCAGATTGTTGGCCGAGTGCGCTTCGCCCAGTGCCGACAGAAGCTCACGGATGGTCTGCATGTGCTCGCCGAGCTGGAAGTGCCCGTAGGAGCAGAGCCGTTGCAGGTCGATCAGGCAGCCGCGTGCGCCCTCGATGCGCTCGCGCACGAAGTCGTCGGCGGCGTGCCGGTCGGCAGCCTCGTCGAACATCTCCTCGTTGATGGTGTGCATGGCGCGGTTCACCGCGCTCAGGGCCTCCATCCAGCCATGCTCGTTGTCGGCATGGGAGAAAAGCGCATAGACGCCGGGCTCGCCCGATTTCTTGTGTTCCAGCAGCTTGTCCGTGATGCCGCCGAAGGCGGACACGACGAACACGCGGTTGTAGAGCGCCTCGCGCTTTCGCTTGCCGATCAGAATCGTGTCGAGCAGTTCGCGCGCGCGGCTCATGGAGGTGCCGCCGATTTTCTCGACGGTATGATGGCCTTGCGGCTGCTGAGCGATGCGGCCGTTTTCGGCCGCATCCATGGTTTGTCGATCAGTCATGATATCCAGTTTTGTTTCGGCTTACGCCAGTTTCCCGGTCTTGATTTCGACGGGGGTTGGCTCGCCACGCTCGGCGAGAAAATCGGGCCGGGCCTTTCTTGCGCCGAACGGTTCTGTCAGTCCGTTCGACAAGGCATTGAACACGAAGAATGCGTTGGAGCGTGCGAACGGCGTGATGTTGCCGTTGGAGCCGTGCATCGTGTTGCAATCGAAGAAGACCAGCGTGCCGGCATTGCCGGTGGCCGGGGTAATGCCGTGCTCGCCTGCAAGCTTGCCCAGCGCCTCGTGCGAGGGAACGCCCACTTCCTGCTTCTTGAGCGAGGATTTGTGATTGTCGTCCGGCGTCTCGCCGGCGCAGGCGATGAAATGCTTGTGCGAACCGGGCATCAGCATCAGCGGACCGTTCAACGCATCGTTGTCGGTGAGGAGCAGCGAGGCGGAAACGGCGCGCATCCGCGGCATGCCGTCTTCGGCGTGCCAGGTCTCGAAATCCGAATGCCAGTAGAATTCCTTGCCTGTAAAGCCCGGCTTGTAGTTGAGCCGCGACTGATGAACGTAGACCTCGTCTCCGAGCAGGAAGCTGGCGATGCCCGCAACGCGGCGGTCGCTGGCGAGACGGTTGAAGAGGGAGCTCTGTTCGGGAAGCTTGAAGATGGTGCGCACTTCGTTCGAGCCTGGCTCGGTAACGACGCTGCCGTCCATCAATTCACGCTCGCCGCCGCGCAATGCCGCGGATTCGGCTTTCAGCGCCTCGACCTCTTCAGCCGTGAAAATATCTTTGAGGATCAGGAAGCCGTCACGATCGAACTGATCGGCTTGCTGTGCTGTCAGCGGGGCGTCGGGCCGCCACTGGCTCCATACGGTCCGGTCCTGGCGGGGCAGCCAACGTTCTTCGGGCAGCCTGCTGGGGTAGGGATCCTGACTTCTTCGGTCACGTTCCTTAGACATCGCTGTCATGGTCGTTCTCCTTCTTCTTTCAGGGTTTTCGCCGGCGGATGCATGGCTCCGGGCGCCGCGCATCCGAATGGAGACGCGGCGCTTCGTCCTTAAGTGTCAGGCATCCTCCAGCGCATATGAGCCGTCGGCCTGATGCACTTCCTTTCCGGTCACCGGGGGGTTGAATGTGCAAGCCATGACCATCGGCTTGTCGGCGTCGGCGCGCAGGATATGCTTGTCGTTCTTGTCGAGCGCATACATCACGCCGGGCCTGATCTTGTGAACTTCGCCGGTCGCGCAGTCCTCGATGGACCCCGTGCCGTCGACGCAATAAACGCATTCAAGATGGTTCTTGTAATGCATGTTCAGTTCGGCACCGGCATGGATGGTGGTTATGTGAAAGGAAAAACCCATCTCGTCCGACTTCAAAAGAAGGCGGACGCTGTCCCATCCTTCCGAGAAGACGTGACGGTCGGTGTTCTTCGCCTCGTTCAGGTCGCGCACGATCATATTCGTTACTCCGCTGCGATTTTTGTGTTCTGGGTTGTCTCGGCAACGGCAGACTGAAGAATGTCCAGCCCGCGTGCAAACGTTTCCTGGTCGATGTTCAGCGGGCAGAGGATCTTCACCACCTCGTCATGCGCGCCCGACGTCTCGATGATCAGCCCGTCGCGAAAACAGCGCTTGCAGATGTCGCTGGCCGTTTCGCCGGAACCGACGTCGACGCCCATCATCATGCCGCGGCCCTTGACGCGGGCCTGCGGGAGCAGCGCCGCGATCTCGTTGAGGCGCTTTTCCAGATAGGCGCCGCGCTCGGCGACGGTGGAACGGAACGTGTCGTCCGTCCAGAATTTCTCCAGCGCCACACGCGCCGTGACGAAAGCGTGGTTGTTGCCGCGGAACGTGCCGTTGTGCTCTGCCGGGCCGAACACGTCGTATTTCGGCTTCACCAGAACGGCCGCGAACGGCAGGCCGTAGCCCGAAAGCGACTTCGCCATCGTGATGATGTCCGGCGAAATCCCCATTTCCTCGAAGGAGAAGAAATTGCCGGTGCGGCCGCAGCCCGCCTGGATGTCGTCGATGATCAGCAACGCGCCATGGGCACGGGCGATCTCGCTTACGCGACGCACCCATTCGCGGGAAGCAGCATTCAGCCCACCTTCGCCCTGCACGGTCTCGAGCAGGATCGCCGCCGGCTTCTCGACGCCGCTGGAAGGCTCGGAAAGCATGCGGTTCAAAAGGTCGGCGGTGTCGATGTCGCCGCCCATCGCGCCGTCATAAGGCATTCGCGTGACATGGTTGAGCGGAACGCCGGCGCCGCCGCGATGATAGCCGTTGCCGGTCGCGGCAAGCGCACCGAGCGTCACGCCATGAAAGCCGTTGGTGAAGGAGACGACGTTCTGGCGTCCGGTCACCTTGCGGGCGAGCTTCAGTGCGGCCTCGATGGCATTGGCCCCGGTCGGGCCGGTGAACATGACGCGATGGTCCATGTCGCGCGGGCGTAGGATAAGGCGCTCGAACGTCTTCAGGAACGCGGCCTTGGCGTCGGTGTGCATGTCGAGGCCGTGCGTCACGCCGTCGCGCTCGATATGCTCGATCAGCGCGGCTTTCATGTCCGGGTCGTTGTGGCCATAGTTCAGCGTCGAGCAACCGGCGAGGAAGTCGATATAGTCGCGCCCCTCGGCATCGGTCAGGGTCGCGCCCTGGGCCTTGGCGAACACGCTGGGGAAGCTGCGGCAATAGCTGCGCGCTTCCGACTCGCGTCGCGTGAAAATCTGTTTGTCGTCCGTCGTAACGGTCGTCATCTTTTTTCCTTCGGATTTTTTTCGGTCGTGCGAATTGGGATGCCGCCGTCAGGCGGCATCGTCGCTTCTCGCCTCGTCGGCACTGCGCAGGGAAACCCAGTTTCCGCGCATGTCCGAGGATGCTCCTTCGGCGAATTCGATCGTCACCATATGTTCGGTGGCGTGTTTGCCGTCGAAATGTGCATCCTTGCGGAAGTAAGGCTCGTGGCTCAGTTCACCGCCTCTGAAACGGGCCAGCGAGGAAAAAAGGCCCCAGCTCGCCTTGTTGTCGGAGGTGATGGTGGTCTTAAGTGCCTGCACGTTCTCGCAGGCTTCGCGGTCGAGCAGCGCGGCGAGCAGTTTCTTGCCCACGCCCATGCCCTGAACGCTCTGGTCCACGGCAACCTGCCAGACGAACAAAGTGTTGTCCTCGTCCGGCAGAAGATAGGCTGAAACCCAGCCGACCAGCGCTCCGTCGCTGGTCCTTTCGGCGGCGATGCAGGTGTCGCCGAAATGGTCGCATTGCAGCAGGTTGCAATAGAGGGAATTCTCGTCGAGCGGCTCGCAGGACTGAATGAGCCGCCAAACGTCCGCGCCGTCTTCCTTGCGCGGGGGGCGATAGACAATTTCAGGCGATCGCTTGCGTACAAGCTTGATGTCGGTACTGGCCATTGGTCTCCTCATAGCGCGCCGGATATTATGACTATCGAAGGATATTTCAACCGCTAGAATCAAAATTGGTTCCGTTATGGCGCCAAACGCCTGATAATCAAAAGATTCAGCACGAAATTTTATTCGCTAATCAAATTATATTTTCTCTGCTATCCATGTGGATATGGAGAGCGGCGTCGAAGAATCGCCCCTTCGGCCTCCGGATTTGGGGAATCGCGGCATGGAAGATCGTACCGAGACAAGCCTGATCGCGCTGCGGCGCATCCTGCGTGCGACGGAACTGAACGCGCGTACCCTGGCGCGTGCCACGGGTCTGACCACCCCCCAGTTGATTGTGCTTGAGATCGTTGCCGCCGCCGGGCGTGCCACGCCGAAGGACATTGCCGGGAACGCCGGCGTCGGGCAGGCCACTGCCACCTCCCTTGTGGACAAGCTGGAGGCGCGGGGGCTTGTGACGCGTACGCGCAGCGAGCGCGACAAGCGTGTCGTATGGGTGGCGCCGACGGAGGTCGGCCGGGCCCTGCTCACCGCCGCGCCCGATCCCTTGCAGAAGACCTTTTCGGAGCAGTTTCAAGCGCTGCCCGACTGGGAGCAGGGCATGATCGTCGCCGCGCTGGAGCGTGTCGGTGCAATGCTCAATGCCGGCGCTCTCGACGCCGCGCCTCTGCTGGATGTCGGCGCGGTGGACCGCAAATAGGAGAGAGCGAGAGAAGCGCATGCGCAAACCGTCGATGCAGCGGGAATGGCTGTCGGATATTGTGGAAAGCCTTCCTTCCCTGATCTTTGTCGCGCTGTGGCGTAGCGGAACCGATCAAGAGATCGCCGGCTGGATTGGTGTGGCACTCGCTGCCTGTGTGCTCGTTGGCTTCCGGGTCTGCCGCCTGCGGTTTCACCCGGTGCTTCTCGGCATAAACGTTCATCTCCTGTTGATCACCCCGTTGATCGTGGGGCTGTATCGGTTCGGTATGGCGGCCTGGAGCGACGCCATTGTCGCGGTCGCGTACAAGGGCGTCTTGATCACCGTTTTTCTGACCGGGTGCGCGCTTATGTTTACACGCGGCGGCTTCATCGGGGTTGCCGGAGCGCGGGGCGCGCGCTGGCCGTATTCACTGGCGCTTCTGCTTGCATCGGCCGCGGCGATCGTGTGGTCGTTCCTTCTCGCCGACGGGGGCGCGCTTGTGACGGTTGCGCTGCCGGTCATGGCGCTCTTTGGGCTGCGACGTTTTCTGATCGCGCGGCTTGCCGATCGCACGGGGGCGGTTGGCGGCCTGGCGCCGCTCGGAGCCGGCGCGGCGTTGGGTGCGGGCTCGGTGGACGATTTCTAGAGCGTCGGGCCGAAAAGTGGACGCCGGTTTTCGGTCCAATGCTTCATCGTAGCTTGCCGACAAACTCCCGGACCTCGTCATTCAGACGCTTGAGCTCGGCTTCCGCCCCGCTTCTCTTGTCGTCGAGCTCGGCGATCCGGTTCTCTTGTTCCTGGAGCATGCGTATGTAGCGCTGACCGAGCGCGCTTTGCCCGGGGACCGAACCGAGATTGTCGCGGATGCGGGCTTGGTCGTTCACGGTCCGCTCCAGCGCCTGCTGCACTTCGCTGACAGCGCGTTCGGCGGTCGACGCCTCGCGTTTGAGTGCGGCAAGCGCCGTCAGCCTCTCCCTTGTCTCGCTGTCGGCGGCCGAGCCGGCCCAGGCGAATATCGCGTCGGCGCTGGCGTCGACAAGAGCGAAGCGCTCCGTGCGGCTGCGTTCCATCACGGCTTTCACGGTGGATGTGCCGCCAGCGTTCACCGTTGCGCGCAGGCGATAATGTGTCGGTGTGGCGCTGTCGAGCGAGGCCGAGCTCATCTGCCATCCGTCGCGGCGCGGATGTTCGATCAGGATGGTGCGTTCGGCGTCCGTGGCACCCTTGATTGTGTAGTCGGTGGCGTTTCGCGAAACCGTGGTCGTTCGTAGGATGCCGTCGGCTATGGAAACCGCGCCGACGATTTCGTGCGGATTCGTCTGCATGGTGATTTCGACCTTGCGATCGCTGGCGAAACTCGCCATGCGGCTTTCGCCGGCGGGTATGCCCGAAAGCTGGGCGTCGCCCACATAGCCGCTCACCGCCTCGTAAACCGTGACGATGCCGGGTGGCAGGCTGGCTTCGGTATCGTTTCGCAGAAACACGGCCGCGACCGGATGAATCTCATTGCGCTCAGGCTGGAAAACGGAGACGCGCTCGGCCTGAATTTCGGCATCGACGAACGGCACGGAAAGGCTTTGTCCCGCCGCCAGGTCGATGGCATTGGGCAGATGATAGGTGGCGCTTGTCTCGCCTTCGCGCGCCTGGCTCCGGTTGGTCGGTTCCGAGGGCGATGCCAATGCCAGATCCGCCCGGGGCGCGGGCGATGCGGCATGACCGAAAGCCCGGGCACGCCGGGGCGCGGCATCCATCTCCGCCGTTTCAATGCCGGCCGCGTCGTCGCGGCGGGGCGGTGCCGCATTGCCTGCGGTCACGGGGATTTCCGGGCGCTCGCTCCAGTAACGCTGGTGTAACCGTTGGGCGAGCGTGACGGGTGCGCCGGAAGACAGCGTCAGGTCGATGGCTTTCCAGTCCTCGCCCGTCGCGTTTTCGATCACGGCCCATGCTTGAAGACGCGTCGTGTTCGCACTGTCCGAAACGAGACGATAGGCCGTTTTCCAAACGGGCGCTGGCACCACGTAGGAAACGGCGATATCGCGCTCGCCGGTTCCCGACAGCGCGATCGCCACCGAACGGATGGCATCCGTTCGACCACGCCCGCTGACCTGCGCGGCCTGGCGGAGTTTCTCGCGCATGGTTTTGTCGCGAATCTCGAGTTCGGTGTCGGTTCCAAGCTTCAGGATTTCCACCGTGCCTTCTTCTGTCATCACCGAAAGAACGCGTTCGGTTCGGGGGGCGGTTTCGCCGCCTGTCTGCTGTGTATCCACACCGAGGATCATGCCCTCGACCGTGCGCCCGCCGGAAGTGGCACGCACGGAGACGCCCTGCAGCGCGGCGGCCAGCGCCGGCACGGACCCCATTTCCACGGCGTCGAAGGGCAGACGCCGAAACGTTTCCTCGACCGGCGACAGCCCGTCGAGCGTCACCGCGCCGATCGTACCCGCCGGATCCCGCACCACGAGGCTTTTCAGGAAATCGTCCACCTGATCGAGCGGAATATCGATGTGCAGCGTGCCGTCTCCGTCGACGCGCGCGGAACGCCTGATTTCGGCGAGCCCGCCGGAGGACAGCGTGATCGTCTCGATACGCCCGCTATCGACAATCTCCGCGAATGCGGGCGTCATGGCCGGTGTGAGGGCAAAACAGGCGCCGAACAGAGCGGCGCGTGCAATCTTCCGGTTCACGTCACGGGATGGGTTCGCTGTCACGTCTTGTCTCCAAAGTGCTCCGGGGAAATCCCGGTAAGGGCCCAAACGAATCTGCATTAGCAGTCTATCCGGATCGGAACGTGGCGCGACAGGGGCGAAGATCGGATCGGGCCCCGCCGCTCCCGTCAGCCCATCGGCAGGTCCTCGAATTCGAAACCGGTCGAAATCGTTTCGTTATGGCGCCGTCGCGCCCCGCTTTTCGGCAACCGAGCGCGAGTTTCACGAAATCGCCCCTTGTTTCGTGGTTGAAAAGGCGGATGTGCTGCATGCAATACGGCCTGGCGTACGGTGAGCGTTTGCTAAAAATTCACCCAAACATCAAAAATGCATCCCACTTTTTGCTTCATCTTCTGGAATCTGTTCTTTCATGTGTTTCAACTTGCGCGTGGAGTTGGGCGCGCGAAGCCGCAAGGTGCGGGAATGCCCGAGCGAAACGCAATCGGCTTTGCTCGCGCGGCCATTCTGGTGGCTGTCTGTCAAGCCGGTCCCGATCCCTGGCCCAGGCGGGAAATCACGAAGGTCTGGTGCAGGTCTTGAGCGATTTCGCGGGAACCGGCAGTGGCGATTACGGCCATCTTAAACAAGGGTGCGCTGCATGCGCCCCAGACACACCGCTGTTTCTTTCAAGGAGGAGCCCACGATGATTCGTGCAATGCTGACCGCCGCAATCGTTCTGGCCACGCCGGCGTTCGCGCTCGCGCAGGACGCGTGCTACGACAACGCCGACACGCAGGCGGCGATGGACGAATGCGCCAATGCTGCATTCGAAAAGTCCGATAAGAAGCTCAATGATCTTTACAAGCAGATCGAAGGTCGCCTGCAAGGCGACGCCGATACGAAGAAATTGCTTGTTCAGGCGCAGCGCGACTGGGTGAAGTTTCGCGATGCGGAATGCAGCTTTCAGACTGCGCAAGCGGCCGGAGGAAGCGTGATGCCCATGCTCGTTGCACAGTGCATGGATGGCTTGACGCAATCCCGCATCGACGACTTCGCGGGTTATTTGAATTGCGAGGAAGGGGACATGGCTTGCCCTGTTCCCATGGCGAACTGAAGCCCGCAAACCCGTTGCCGTACGGGTGGCTTCCATCGCCGCGCACTTCGTTCGCCTGATTTCGGCTGCCCCTCGAACGGGCAGCCGGTGTCCTGGGAAGCTGAGGGCGGGCTGCGAAAGCCGACGTGAAGCAGGCTGGGTCCGAAGGTGAATCGTCCCCTTGTGTCGCTAAGATCGC
>ENA-ORCW01000341-ORCW01000341.1-marine-metagenome-genome-assembly--contig:-NODE-341-length-35328-cov-4.212136_pt1 | contig 35328 bp, 27 predicted proteins | sample MGYA00237784_ERZ508517 | MGnify/ENA primary metagenome ERZ508517 (study PRJEB26187, sample SAMN06268979) | marine metagenome | isolation source: Tt ae E1 feedstock associated aerobic enrichment on... | reverse complement strand
CAGGCGAGCCCCGAGCGTGAGCTCGGGGGTGACGCATCAGGCTTGAGACGCGAGGCTTGAGGGAGTGATGATCGACATCGCAGGCGAGTCCCGAGCGTGAGTTCGGGGGGGCTTACCGCAGCATCAGCGGCCGACGCGTCCCGATGTGGGGTGCCACGGCCTCCGGCCGTGCGCTTGCCAGCACGAAACGCCAGCGAGTGCATTGCGACCTCACTGAGTGACGACCACCGGCTGCGTCCGATGCGTCGTGCGTCCTCAAGTCTCACGCTTCGAGCTTCACGCCCGGTGACTCCTACGAAAATAGACATGGGTGGCACGTCCCAGAACGAAGCGGAGCGGAGTGATGGGCGTGGTTCGAAAGGCCAGAGGCTCGAGGAAAACTGCATGGCCACTCCACTCCGCGGCGAGGCCATGGCACCCCGCTGTCGTTTTCATCCTCCGGGGCGACGCACCGTCATGGCAACTCCGGACATCACTCCTCTGCCGACTCTTCATCGTCCGTCAGCTTCTCGATCATCTGCTCGAGCTGCTCGACGCGTTCCTTGAGCATGTTGATCTCTTTGCGCATCTCGCGGATCTGCCGCTCACTCCGCCCTGGTGGGGAGAACTCTTCCGGGATCCCCTTCCAGGGAAAGCCGTCCTCCGGAAGGACCTTCGGTTCACCAGCCTGCGGCCAGTCGGGAACGAAGAGCTGAGGGCGGCCGTCTGGTTGGGGGAGCTGCACGTCTTTGCGGTGCTTCGGCACGACGGCGACCGTCTGTTCGACCCCGCCCCGCAGGATCGTGAGTGTCAGCTCGTTCTCGCCGGTCTCGTCAATCACTTCAAGCAAGACTTCGGCCGAGGTGATCTCGCGATCACCGGCTGCGATGATGATGTCATGCTTCTGCAGGCCGGCCTCGGCGGCAGGCAGGCCGGGGACGACGTGTCGGACCGCGACACCAGTTTCCCCCAGGTGCAGTTGTGCGCGGGCCAGATCGATGTTTTCGGTCAGCTGCAGGCCGATAATGAACTCACTGATTGCCTCGGAGGCGTTGCCCCTCAGCTGCATGATGTTCAGCGGACCGTCCTGCAACTGAATCGCTTCGAAGGAACCATCGCCACGACGCAGCAGCAACTGGCCGTTTTCGATCACGGTGTGTGGCCGAATGACGGGGCGAAGCTGACGAAACTCCGGAACGGCGCCCGGGTCTTTCGCGTTCAGTTCAACGCGTCCCTGGACGACGGCACCGTTTTCGCCGACGCCGGTGACGATTTCTGACGGCGCGGCGGCCACATCGTCGGGCGGAGCCGCGTGTAGCGGTGAGGCAGCAACGAGAGCGGCACAGGCCAGTGCGCGAATGCAGCAGCCCATGCGGTTGCCGGGAGAGAGACCGTTCATGAGATCGCTCCTTCAGTTGTTTCGCAGAACGCCTTGCGAAGCGGTGTCCTGGCGCACGTCAATGCAGTCGCCAGTCATTGTTGCGTGTCCGGTTCCGGGTCCTTCCGGAAGGCAACGGCCCGCGGCGGACGAACTGCGTGCGTCCACTGGTTCGAGTGTATCCGGGGTACGGGGAGTGCTCCAGATCAGTCCGGGGGTAGTGGGTAGTGGGTAGGAGATAGGAGCCAGGAGCCAGGAGCCAGGAGCCAGGAGATAGGAGCCAGGAGATAGGAGCCAGGAGATAGGAGCCAGGCGAGCCCCGAGCGTGAGCTCGGGGGTCTTACGGCAGCATCAGCGGCTGCCGCGTCCCGATGTGGGGTGCCACGGTCTCCGGCCGTGCGCTTGCCGGCACGAAGCGACTGCGTGGGCATCGAAGGCCGCGTGCCACGGCTCTGTGAGCCGTGCGCCTGCTGCAGGTGAGTCTGCAGGACCAGCGACAGGACGGGCTCACCCGCCGGTGGCGTGACAGTGGCGGGTGAGCAGCACCGGCCGGCGGAGTCTGCACGGCGGTTGTCACTCGTCTTCGGAGTCGTCATCGGCCGTTGGCCGTTGGATCATCTGTTCGAGCCGTTCGAGCCGTTTCTTCAGGCTGTCGATTTCGGACTGCACGTTCTGCCGCGGTGCGCGGGACGGCTGCTGTGGCGCGCGGGGGCTCGGTTGCGCGCCCCGCCGGTCCGCCGGTGTGAAGTCCCGGAAGCGGTCCCGCTGCATGTAGTTCCGCGTCCGGCGGATGCTATCCGGTCGACGGGGCGTGACGGTGACCGTCCGTTCCTCGCCGGCCCGAAGAAATCGGATCGTGACATCCGATCCATCGGCCGCGTGCCCGGCCCGTGTCAGGTCGGACGGCCTGTTCATCTCCTGGTCGCCGACAGCAAGAATAATGTCATTCTCCTGCAGGCCGGCTTTGTCGGCGGGGAGATTCCGAGTGACGCTGCGAATGGCGACTCCGGTTTTTCCCAGTTGCAGCTGTGCCCTCGCTACCTCGATGTCGTCGTCGACCTCCAGACCGAACATGGATGTGCCGAGCACGAAGGGGTATCCGGGCCCGCGTTCCTGCAGCTTGATCGTCTCCCGTGTCCCGTCCCTGAGGCGGATCCTCAGTTCGACACCGTCGACCGCCATGGACGGCTGCGGGACGGCGGCGGGGGCATCGGCCTTCCGATCAACGCTTCCCGGATCAACCGCAGCGTTTTCACCGTTCTGAGCGTCGCGTGACGGAGATACCGCGGCAGCGTCATCGTCCGGTTGAGCCGCCCGGACGAGTGCGGCAGTCAGCAGCAGAGCGGCCAGCAGCGCGACGAAGCTGCGGAGGGCCGGTTTGGAGAGAGACGTTCCATACATGGCAGCGCTCCTGGGAGAGTCTCGAAGAATGGAAGGGAAAGCGACGACAGCAACGGACGCGGACGGTCCCCTCCGGGATGTGCCGCCCCGGCAATGGAGCGGACGTCCGCATGATTCAATCTACCTGCGCGCATGCGACGGCTCCAGATGAGAACGGGGGGAGTTGGCAGGAGCCAGGAGAACGGAACCAGGAACCAGGCGAGCCCGGAGCGTGAGCTCGGGGGTCTTACCGCAGCATCAGCGGCTGCCGCGTTCCGATGTGGGGTGCCACGGCCTCCGGCCGTGCGCCTGCCAGCACGAAGCGACTGCGAGTGCATTGCGACCTCACTGAGTGACGACCACTGGCTGCGTCCGATACGCCGTGTGTCCTCAAGTCTCACGCCGCGAGCCTCAAGCCTTGTTCGCCACGCCTTTCACGTCGCTCCAGGGCGTGCCGCACGTCTCAAGCGTGCGAAGCTCCGCCCTGAAGCCTGCTGACCGTTCACTCCTGCGATGATGCGGGGATCACCGGCAGGATGATGCGGCTGGGATGAGCCGCATCGTGGTAAATGGTCTGCGTGGCCACTTCCGTCCGGCGATGACGGTTCAGCGGTTCACCCGTGTTCGGGTTCACATCAAACCGCGGGAAGTTCGAACTCGAGATGTCGACGCGAATGCGATGTCCCTTCTTGAACACGTTCGAAGTCGGGTACAGCCTGATCGTGAACTCGTACACTTCGCCCGGCTCCATCAGCACTTCTTTCTCGAGGGATTCGCGGAACCGCGCACGGACAATCCCGTCCCCGATGTTCAGGTCGAACCCGCCTGGCCAGTCGTCCGAAGGGGGATAGACGTCGATGAGCTTGGCGGTGAAGTCCGTGTCGACGGCCGAGCTGGATGCGAACAGACGGACCTCAATCTCGCCGGTCACTTCGAGGTCCTCTTCGAGCGGCTCGGACTGGAAGACCAGAACGTCGTTGCGGGCCGAGATCGGGATCGGCTCCTGGAAGTTCCACAGATGCGGCCCGCCCTTCTGGTTCCAGGCGCCCTGGACGAGGATGTCATTGCCGGACGATACGTTGCCGCCGATCGTCGGGACCGGGTTCTCGGGATCGAACTGGTACTGCGTGGTTGCCTCGTCAGTCTGGGGCGGCGATGTGGAGAGGCCGCCGTCGGGCTGGAGGTAGTAGTCGGAGTAGCGGGTGCGGGCCAGCGGCCACTCGTGTTCGTTTCGCCAGTATCCGCCGTGGCGGAGGCGTCCTTTTTCGTCCTTGCTGCCGTCACCGGTTCCCATCACGAAGATGCGCACCGGCGATTTGAACGGGTCGGCCTTTCCGACGGAATTGTCGATCCCCTTGAGCCAGCGGTCGTACCATTTCCGCCGCCAGCCCCACTGGTCGGTGATGGCGGCCTGTTTGCCGAAGTTGACCTGTCCGTGGGCGTAGGACGCCTGCCGGCCGTGAATCCAGGGGCCCATGATCATGTACACGGGGCCCTTGATGGTCTTGCTGAGGGCCATGAAGTTGGCGGTGTTGTTTCCGCCCCAGGAGTCGTACCACCCGGAGACGAGATAGACGGGGATGTCCTTGTAGTTTTCGGGGGAGTCCGCGACGTTGACCGCTCCCCAGAATTCATCGTTAACCCCGTGCTCCATCGCCGATACCAGCCAGTCTTCGTACTCCGGGGAGAGCCTCAGCGGTGTCTGTCCCCGCCGCAGGGGAAAGTGCTCGAGGTAGGCCAGCCTCTGATCCGCCATTTCTTCCAGGACGGCTGCGGTACCGGGATCGCGAGCGGCCCGGCTGCCCCGGCCGGCATTGAGCATGATCCAGTTCCAGAACCGCAACTCGAACGCCCCGGCGTTGCGCAGGCTCTGGCGCCCCATGTTGGACATCGCATCAACGGGAATGACGGTCTTCAGTTCAGGCGCGCCGGCGAGGGCCATCGCATGCTGCGTACCGCCAAAGTATGACGTGCCGATCATCCCGATCTTGCCGTCGCACCACGGCTGGCGTCCAATCCATGCGGCACAGTCGACGCCGTCGCGTCCGTCGTCGCTGAGCATTCGCCAGACCCCTTCGGACTTGTAGCGTCCGCGGGTGTCCTGCGCGACGAACACGTAGCCGTGGGTGGCATAGTAGGCCCCCATCGATCTGGCACCGTCCTTGTTGTACGGCAGTCGCGACAGAATGATGGGCAACGGTTTGTCGAGCGGCTGATCGTCTCTGGCGGGGCGGTAGATGTCTGTCGCCAGTCGTACACCGTCCCGCATGGGAACCATGACGTCGTGCTCGACGACGTAGTCTTCGGTGAAGTCAGCGGTGACGTCGTCGGCACGAACCGCGGTGCAGCAGGCTGCCCACAGCAGCAGCACGGCCCACTGGTGTCGTCGGCGGATGATGTCGATCTGCATGTGCTCTCGCCAGGTGCGCAGTTCATCGTGAACGGGACGGGCTGGTCCTGCTGCGCGTCATCGACACAGCTCGCCGGGATGCAGAGATCACGGTACCGGGTGCCTGGCGGCGTGTCATCTCAGAGGGGGGGGCCTGGTGCGTTACTGCGCGCGGAGCACAAGCGCGACCCGCACGTCCTCAAGTCTCGCGCTGCGAGCCTTGTTCGCCACGCCCTTCACGTCGCTGCGCGACGCTCCAGGGCGTGCCACCCCGTCGATGCCAGGTACCAGGAACCAGGCGAGCGCCGAGTTCACGCAGTAAGAAAGTCGTTCGACACGCATGCTTGCCTTGAAAGGGGCAAGCATGCCACCCAGCCGTGATGTGCGTGGGGACCGCCGAGCTGACGCAGTAAGAAGGTCGTTCGGTGCACATGCTTGCCTTAAAGGGCAAGCATGCCACCCGCCGGTTGAGCCTGTCTTACGGCTGCTCTTCGCCGTCGATCTGTTCCGACTTCTGCATCCGCTTGCGCCGGTGGTGGCGGATGTTCAGCACGACCAGAAGCAATCCGAACAGGATGTTGGCGATCTGGATCAGTCTGGTCAGGGGGAATCCGGGGCGGGCCAGTGGCGTGAACTCCTTCTGTCCTGGTGCGGACGTCATGACCGTTCCGTCCGGCTGATACAGTATCTCTTCGTAGCCGGCCGGGACCGCATACTCAAAGACGGTGTCATCGATCGGGACGTTTGCGGCGAATTCGAGGACTTCGAAGTCACTGGTTTCCTCGAAGCCGTCGTCGTGGATGATGGACTGGTGCATCCGGCGCGGTATTCCGTCCTCGCCCCAGTCGGAGTACGTGGTGACCGCCGTTCGACGACCGGTTTCCGGGTCATGCAGCACGACTTCATAAACTCGGTCGACGGCTGTCGACGTGATGATCGAACTGATGGGGGACCGGCTGCTCTCACGCGACCAGATGTCGAGTTTCAGGGCATCGTGACCGTCAGCCTGTGCGTCGCGAACGAGGATGTCGAGTTCGGAGTGTGTGCCGGTGGCCAGCGCATCGACGCGCGCCTGGTTCACGCGTGGCAGTTGCTGCCGCAGGAGTGTCCTGTCGGCCGTGGCTCCCCTCAGCAGCCAGATGCTGGATTCACCGATTGTCCCCAGGTAAGGCAGTTCGCTTTTCTTGTACAGGGGGCGTCCGATTCGCAGGTCTCTTGCGACCACCTGCTGTGTGTGGTTGATCGACCAGTTGTCGTGCGTGCCCCCCTCGAGCGCGCGTCCGTTAACCAGTGTTTCTGCGTACGGGGCGTCGAGGTCAAAGGGAGAGTCGAACCAGAAGGTCGTCTGGTCGATCCGCTGCAATGAGCCAAGCAGTCGGACCCGCCGCTTCATCCGGACCGGTTCCCGGCTCCGCTGGAGACTCTTTTGAACCGCTTCTTCGAATCGCTCCCCCATTCTGCGGCGAACCTCTTCCGGGACCTGTTCCGGGATGTCGGATTCCAGCCGGCTGAGGCGCTGGCGCACCTGCTGTTCGGTTTCGGGGCGTCGCCGTCGCGTGTGGATCACTGTGGCGTCGAGGGACTCGGGTGGGTCCTCCCAGGCCCGTTCGACCAGGCGGCGGATCGCTTCTTCTTTCAGGACGGCCGGTTCTTCGGCTCGGGCGACCGCGATGGGGGTAAGAATCAGAAGCCCGGCCGCCAGACCGGACAATCTTCGGTAAGTCCGGGGACGTGTGGTCTGTAGGAACGGCATTGGTGTCTCCGCCTGGCTGTCAGGGGCGTCCTCTGCGGCCCTGTTGACGCATCGATCCGTCACCGGCAGCCGCGCGTCAGCCTATGTGTCGCACGTCCGTTGACTACAGAGCGCCACAGGATCCAGTTGTATTCTGTACGATCCAGACTGCCCATAATGCAACGTCAGTGGGCCGTGCGTCCTCGAGTCTCAAGCCTTCCAAACCACTCCGTGATGTATGCGATTCACCCCCGAGCTGACGCTCGGGGCTCGCCGGCACAATACGCGCACCGTTTCACGGAATCATGTTCACGTCTGTCACGCAGCGACGGTACGATGAACGGACCCGTCGGGGCAGCCTGCGTCGCAACCGGCCGTACCACTCGTGTCTGCACTCTCTGGAGATGACCTATGGCGGGCCTGCAGTTTTACTCAGGCGGACGACTGCACACGTTTCGTGGAAGTACGCTTGGGGCCCTCGAACGACGGCGAGCCAGTTCCACGCGGATGGGACCGATGGCGGCGGCAGCCGCGGCGTCGGTCCCGGCAATCGTCGATTCGTTCAATGCTCAGTCGAAGCGGATGGAATCACGGTTTCAGTCGCTGCACGAGTCGGAGCTGCGGCTGATGCCGACCCGGACCGAAGCAGACACCGGTCTGGTCACCGCGATGGTGCCGACCGAAACCGTCATCCTCGAAGAAGTCGCCCGGACCGAGCTGGCCTGGCTCAAATCCGAGTTTGGGATGGAAGTCGTCGCCGAAGGACGTGAAGGAAAAGTCCTGCTGCGGGCCCCGGAATCGGGCGAGGCTGCGATCGAGACGGCCTTCGAGGCGGCACGGGCCTGCTTCGAGCGGGGGAACGTGGCGGCGGCGCATCCGAACTTTCTGCGACTGATGCGACGCCCGCAGGCTTCCAGCGCGGGAACCGAGACGCCGTGGCACCTGGACAATCCGGGCAATCCGGGGGTGTTCGGTGCTGACGTCCACGCTCTGGCCGCCTGGACGATCACAAAGGGCGATTCGTCGATCCGCGTGGCGATTCTCGACGAGGGGGTGGATACCGAGCACTCGCGGCTCAAGCCGGCGGTTGTGGCGGAACGGGACTTCGTGGACGGCAATGACCATGCCCGGCCGGATGGCGACGATGCCCACGGAACCGCCTGTGCCGGAATCGTCTGCAGCCGCGACAGCAAGGTCTCGGGCCTGGCACCGAATGTCAGCCTGGTGGCGGCCCGGATTGCGAAGGGGGACGGCAACGGGTTCTGGATCTTCGACGACTTCGAGACGGCCGATGCGATCGACTGGTGCTGGGAGGATGCCGGGGCGGACGTGCTGTCCAACTCGTGGGGAGGCGGCCCGGAGGTCGACGCCATCACGCGGGCGTTCGAGCGGGCCCGCACCCAGGGGCGTGACGGAAAGGGGGCGGTCGTCGTCGTCGCGGCAGGAAACAGCGAGTCGCCTGTCTTCTATCCGGGGACGCTCTCGGGAGTTCTGACTGTGGGGGCCTCGAACCAGTGGGATGAGCGAAAGACGAAAACCTCGCAGGATGGCGAGGGCTGGTGGGGGAGCAATCACGGTTCCAGTCTGGACCTGGTCGCCCCCGGGGTAAGAATTGCCACGACGGATATTCGGGGAAGTCACGGATACTCCTCGACGATGTTTACTGACACATTCAATGGAACATCGTCGGCAACGCCGATGGTGGCCGCCTGTGCGGCCCTCATCCTGAGCATCCGTCCCGATCTGACTGAGGGCGAGGTGCGGGACGTGATTACGTCCACCGCGGATCCCCTGGCTCCCAGCGGTAAGCGGAACAACTTTGTCGGGCATGGACGCCTGAACTGTTATGCGGCATTGCGGGCCGCACGCCGCCGATAGGCGGCCAGGAGGCGACGGACGTGGCCGGAAAACAGACCGAGAATTACTACTACGCGAATGGACGGCGGGTGCCGCTGGTCCGGTCGCGGGAACTGGTGGCGATCGAGGATCGCGCTCCCGAGGCGTGTGGCCTGGATGACACGGAGTGTGCCCGGCTCAAGTCCGCCAGTCGTCCGTTGCGGGGGGGCGTCTCGCTGATCGAGCGTGAGAAGCTGGGCGACCAGCTGGAACAGCAGCTCGACAGTCGTCAGCTTCTGCACCCGGTCTTCGAGGCGGAAGGGGCGCTGCTGGTTCCGTTGCCCGAGATTCGTATCGAGGAGTCCCGACCCGAGCAGTGTGAACAGCTCGAGGTCTGGCTCAAGGAGCACGCTGCCGCCGCAAAAGTCGTCAAGCGACGGCCGGGGCGGATGGTGCTCGAACCGACCTCGGGCGATGCGGAAGCGGCCCTCGATCTGGCCAACAAGGTGCACGAGCAGGTCGATCCGGAGATGGCCCAGACCCGCTTCATCCGCGTGGTGCCCAGTCCGGATACGACCCCGAAACGGTGAGACCGTGGTCCCGGGAACTGCGTGCGCTCGCGCTGTCCGCTCCGGGCAGCCGCCGTGCACCGGAGCGGGACGGCAGCAGTCAGACCTTGAGGTCTTCGGCGGCCCCTTCCAGGTCGGCGCGATACCGCTCGCGGATCGGCTCGACGACGTTGGCGATGAAGGCGTCCACCTGTTCGGGAGACCGGCCGATGTAGCGGCTGGAGTCGAGTGCGTTGGAGAAGTCGACTCCCGCGAAGGCCGGGTCGTCCTTGAGCCGGTCGATCAGGTCGTTCGCCTGGCCATGCTCTTTCACCTGCCGGCCCGCCTCCTGGCTGTGGACGCGGATCTGCTCATGCAGCGTCTGACGGTCGCCGCCCGCCTGGACGGCAGCCATCAGGATCTCTTCGGTCGCCATGAAGGGGAGTTCTTCGCCCAGGTGCTTCGCGATCACCTTGGGGTAGACGACCAGTCCGTCGGTGATGTTGCGATACAGGATGAGGGTCGCGTCGATGGCGAGGAAGGACTGCGGCAACGAGAGCCGGCGGTTGGCGCTGTCGTCGAGCGTCCGCTCCATCCACTGCGTCGCCATTGTGTGATCGCCGTTGGCCGCCAGCGACATGGCGAACCGCGAGAGGGCACACATTCGCTCGGACCGCATCGGGTTCCGCTTGTAGGCCATCGCCGAGGAGCCGATCTGATGCTTCTCGAACGGTTCTTCGATTTCCTTGCGGCTCTGCAGGATACGGATGTCGCTGCCCGCCTTGTGAGCCGACTGGGCAATGCCGGAGAGAGCCGCCAGCACCTGGGCATCCACCTTGCGGGTGTAGGTCTGGCCGGTGACCGGATACTGGGAGGAAAAGCCCAATTTCTCGGAGACGATCCGGTCGAGGGCTTCGACCTTGGCGTGGTCGCCGCCAAACAGCTGCAGGAACGTCGCCTGCGTGCCGGTCGTTCCCTTCACGCCGCGGAACTTGAGCGTCGCGAGGCGGTGCTCGATCTCTTCGAGGTCGACGACCAGGTCGTGGCACCAGAGGGTGGCCCGCTTGCCGACGGTGGTCGGCTGGGCCGGCTGCAGGTGGGTGAAGCCGAGGCAGGCCAGGTCGCGGTACTGGGCGGCAAAGGCGGCAAGGCGGTCGATGACCTGAACGAGCCGCTTGCGGATCAGCTGCAGGCTGTCGCGGATCTGGATCAGCTCAGTGTTGTCGGTGACGAAACAGCTGGTTGCCCCCAGGTGGATGATGCCACCGGCATTCGGGCAGAGGTCCCGGTAGGTGTGGACGTGAGCCATCACGTCATGGCGGAGCTGTCGTTCGTACTCGGCGGCCTTGTCGAAGTCGATGTCGTCGATGTGAGCCTTGAGTTCGGCAATCTGCTCGTCGGAGATCTCCAGTCCCAGTTCCTGCTGGGACTCGGCCAGTGCCACCCACAGCCGCCGCCAGGTCGAGTGTTTGGTCTGTGCGGACCACAGCCGGCTCATCTCACGCGAGGCGTACCGGGTATTCAGCGGATTCTGGTAAATGTCCTGGCTCACGGCTGGGTCCTTTCCCGGTTTGACACGGGAGCTTATGCTGTTCGCATGGAGTAAGACTGTCGGATTCGGGCAGGGCTGGAGACCGTTATACTGTTGGTGGTTGGAAGCAACCACGATCGGTCCGAAGGCACACCGCCGACGGGTCGATCGGCACGCCCTTCTCACTCAACGCCCAGTCTGCCCGCGCGCGGCCCGTTCGGGAGGTCGTCGGCGGGATGGTAATCAAGCGGTTCGCCGCAGGAAAGGAGCGGAACTCTGATGTCAACGCCACTCGAGAGTCTCATCGCCTGCGGAACGAAACTCTGGCTGGACAGCGTCGATCCGGAGGCGGTCCGGGAGAACCGCGCGATCGGGGCGACCGGCGCCACGTCGAACCCGGTCATTATCTCCGATCTCATCAAGACCGGCCGATTCGATGCCGAGCTGTCCGAACTCCTGCAGGAGCACGACGACGACGAAGCAGTCGCCTGGGCGCTGACCGACCGGCTGGTCCGCAACGCTCAGGAGGTCTTTCTGCCGGTCTGGGAAGAGACAAAGGGGGACGACGGCTACGTCAGTTTCGAACTCGATCCGTTGCTGGAAGATGTCGACTGTCCACTGTCGGAACAGGAGCGGACCGAGCGGTACATTGAGCTCGGCCTGAAGTGGGCGGAAGGTCACAGGAACCGGATGATCAAGGTTCCCGCAACGCCGGGCGGGCTGGGAGCGGTGGAAGAACTCGTCGCCAACGGCGTGACGGTGAATGTGACGCTCGTGTTTTCGGACCGCCAGTACCGGATTGCCCGCGAGGCGGTCCATCGGGGCGCGCAGCGGCGGAAGGATCCGGACACGCTCAAATCGGTCTACAGCATCTTCGTCAGTCGCATCGACGTGTACACGGAGAAACAGGTCGAGAGCCTGAGTGCGGACGCGCAGGGGCAGGTGGGGATTCTCAACGCCAAGCGGATCTGGCAGGAGAACAACAGCTGGTGGCAGGACAAGGGCTTCAGCCGCCGGCAGGAGATCATCTTCGCCAGCACCGGGACCAAGAAACCGGAAGATCCTGCCGACAAGTACGTCGCGGCGCTGGCCGGTTCCGATATTCAGACGAATCCGCCGGCCACCAATGCCGCGGTGCAGGAAATGGGCAAGACGTACACCCGGCGTGTCGATGAAATGCCGGAAGAGTCGGTCGTCCGCGAGATTGACGAGAAGGTCGATTTTGCCCGGATGGAAGACGTGTTGATGGAGGAAGGGCTGAAGAAATTCGCCGATCCTCAGAAGGCGTTGCTGGGTCTGATTGCAAAGAAACGGTCGGAACTGGTCTCGTCCTAGCGAACGTGCCCCGGGAACGAAGGAGCGGCAGGCAGCCGGCAGATCATGCCTGACGAACATGAGATGCAGATTCGCGTCCGTTACAGCGAGACGGACGCGATGGGATTTCTGCACCACGCCAATTACGCGGTCTACTTCGAGATGGGCCGCACCGAACTGTATCGGGCCAGCGGGGGCGACTACCGGGCCATGGAAGAGCGTGGCTTCTTCCTGGTGGTCGTCCAGCTGGAGTGTCGGTTCAAGCGGCCGGCCCGGTACGATGACCTGTTGACGCTCAGGACGCGGCTGGCCCGTCGCAGTCCCGCCAAGCTCGAACACGAATACGAATTGTGGCGTGACAACGAGTTGCTGACGACCGGTCGGAGTGTGCTGGCATGCGTCGATCGGGACGGAAACGTCCAGCCGATCACCGACGAACGGCTGTTCGGGACGTCCGAATGAGCCGGGCGACTTCATGGGAAATACATCGGATTGGTGTTGATGCATCCGACGGCATGTTACAATCCGCATTCCCTTGAGGGAGCGAGATTTGGAATGCGCATTGGCAGCGCAACCTGTGAAACGGCGTCTCAGCTGTGACTTGGCGCGGGCGTCAGGCAGATGATTACTGGTGTCGAAAGTTGACGGAATTCGGTCAATGAGCACGGAACACTTGCCGGTCGAGAATCAGGTCCCCTCCCAAGACGGGCAGCGTCAGGTTGAGGCGGAGAAACCGGCAGACGTCGAACCGTCGTCTCAGGAAGGTGTCACCACGCCTGAGACGGGGTCTTCTGCCCCGACACCTTCTGCGGCTGCACCCGAAGCAGCCCCGGAGCCGGCCACGCCGCCCGCGGCCGATGCCGCTGCAGCGGAACAGCCCGCCGCCGAAGCTCCGGCGCCCACGCCCGCTGAGCCGGCTGCGGATGCTGCATCTTCCGACGAAACAGGCGGTGCGGACCCCGCTCCGGAAGCTCAGGCCACCGATGCGGCCGACGACGAAGGAGCACGCCGCAAGGTCCGGTTGAATCCGACCATCGACCCGCAGGTCGCCCGGCCCGTCCCCTCCATCGCGGAATCGGCGGAATCCGGTGCCTCTGCGGAAACGCAGCAGCCCACTCCGGCGACCTCCGAACAGGTCGAAGCGGAAATCGACGCTCAGGCCGAGGAGATTGTTGCAGCAGGCAGCGACGCTCCGGAATCACCACCGGCCGCTCCGGCACAGGAGCAGGTCGCCATCCCGAAGGCCGACGAAGCCGCGATCGACGAAGAAATGGAGTCCGAGATTGCTGCGGCGATGGCCAGCGGCGAACTCGAAGCGGCCAATGCCGTCGCTCCCGCTGAGCCCGCAACCGCTGAAGGGGCCGAGGGCGAAACGGCAGAGTCTGCCACTCCGACGAATGCCGAAGAGCTGACCGAAGGCACGAAGCTGACCGGCGAAGTGCAGTCGATCCACGAAGACAACGTCTTTCTGGAATTCGGCCTGCGGATGTCGGGCGTGGTGTCGCTGAGGCAGTTCGGCTCGAAGAATCCGCCGCAGGTCGGTCAGAAGGTCAAGGTCATCGTCAACCGCGTTGACGACGAGGAAGGGCTGATCTTCACGAATCTGCCGCGGGGGACCTCGCGCGTCGCCGGCGACTGGAGTGCGCTTTCGCCCGGGCAGTCGGTCGACTGTACGGTCACGAAGACGAACAAGGGTGGCCTGGAGGTCTCTGTGGGCGGTCTGCGGGGCTTCATGCCGGCCAGCCAGGTCGATCTCGGATACATCGCCGACCTCGAACCGTTTGTCGGCCAGAAGCTGCAGGCCCGCGTGATCGAAGTCGCTCCGGAGCGTCGGCGCCTGGTGCTCAGCCGTCGGGCGCTGCTGCAGGAAGAGCGGGCCGTCGCCGAGCAGGAACTGCTGCAGACGCTGGAAGCGGGCGAGACCCGGACTGGCCGCGTCAAGACGATCAAGGACTACGGTGCCTTCGTCGATCTGGGGGGTGTGGACGGCTTCCTGCACATCGGTCAGATCAGCTGGAACCGGATCAATCATCCGTCCGAGGTGATTCAGGAGGGGCAGCAGGTCGAGGTCAAGGTCCTCTCGATCGACTCCGAGAACAAGAAGATCAGCCTGAGCATGCGGCAGCTCGAGGCGAACCCGTGGACGCTCGCCGAAGACAAGTATCCGAAGGGTTCGGTGGTCTCCGGCAAGGTGACCCGGACCGAGGCATTCGGAGCGTTCGTCGAGCTGGAACCGGGCGTCGAAGGGCTGGTTCACATCAGCGAGCTGGACCACCGGCGGGTCAAGCGGGTGACCGAAGTCCTGAACGTCGGCCAGACGGCTCAGGTGCAGGTGCTCGAAGTCGATCCGGGCCGCAAGCGGATCAGCCTGTCGGTCAAGGCCCTGCTGGAGAAGCCGGCACAGCCGACCGACGAAGATCTCGCTCCTGGTGCGGGAGCCCCCTACGAGCGGAAGCGGAAAGGCCCGCTCAAGGGCGGAGTTGGTGGATCCGGCAAAGGGGGCCTGTTCGGGAACCCGAGCGACTTCGGCTGATCCGGCCCTGGCTGACCTTTCGGGCCGGCATTCCGTTGCTGCGGGGGGCGGTCGCGTTGCAGATCCCTGCTGTGCTGCTACCCTGAATCGTTCGTGTTTGCCGGCAATGGCCGGCGCGAATGGTTTCGCCCCCGTACTCTTTCCGCCGCGCGGCGTCTGCAGGGTCGCGCGCACCGGATCCGCTACCCGACGTGTCCGAGCATCTCGACAACGATACTGATCTGACCAACGTCGTCATCAGCGTGCTGATCGTCGATGACGACGAGGCCCATGCGCAGGCGGTCGCGGAAAGTCTCGAACGGATCGGCTGCGAGTGCACCACGGCCAATTCCGGGCCCAAAGGGATCGAGTGCATCGAGAGTGAAAACTACGACATCGTCATCACCGACCTGAAGATGGACGATGTCGACGGGCTGACGATCCTCCGCAAAACCAAGGAGGAACTGCCCGAAGCCGAGGTGATCGTGCTGACCGGCTACAGCTCGATTCATTCAGCCGTCACCGCCATGCAGGGTGGGGCCTACACCTACCTCACCAAGCCGCTCGATATCCAGGAACTGCGCAACGCCGTCGAGAAGGCGTCCACGCGAATCCGACTCATTCGACGCAACGCGGCCCTGAACCGCCGGCTCGATGAGCGGTTCGGCTTCGAGGGGGTGATCGGCACCAGCCCCGCGATGAACAAGGTCATCGAGCAGCTCAAGAACCTCGCCCCGACCGAAACGACGGTCCTCATCCTGGGCGAGAGCGGGACCGGCAAGGAACTCGTCGCGCGGGCCCTGCACCAGAACAGCCCCCGCAAGAATAAACCGTTCGTCCCGCTCAACATCTCCGCACTCCCCGAAAGTATCCTCGAAAGCGAACTGTTCGGGCACGAACAGGGAGCCTTCACCGGGGCGGCCACGCGGCGGATCGGGAAGTTCGAGCACGCCAACGGCGGCACGCTGTTCCTGGACGAAGTCGGCGAAATGCCGATGGAAACCCAGATCAAGCTCCTCCGCGTGCTCGAGGATCGCAAGATCACGCGACTCGGCTCGAACGAAGAGCGGCCCGTCAACGTGAGACTCGTGGCCGCCACCAACGCCCATCTCAAGGAGATGATGGAGGACGGAAGCTTCCGCCGTGACCTCTACTACCGGCTCAGCGTCGTCACGATCTCGCTGCCCCCTCTGAGGGAACGTCGCGGCGACATCCCGCTGCTGATTGAGCATTTCCTCAAGGAGTTCTGCCAGCGGCACCAGAAGGAAGTGCAGGGGGTTTCGCGGGCGGCCCGGCACGCCCTGGTGGCGTTCGACTGGCCTGGCAACATCCGTCAGCTTCGCAACACCATCGAGGGAATGCTCGCCCTCGATACCGACGGGTTGCTCGACGTGGACGACCTGCCGGACGAAATCTCCACACTGGCCGGCGGCGAGGGGGACGAGATCGTCCCGGGCGTCAGCAGCGGTGCCGACCTGATGATCGGCAAGCCGTTGCGCGACGTCGAGGCGTACTACATCGCCAGGGCCCTCGAGGTCACCGAAGGTAAGCGCGAGGAAGCGGCAAAGATGCTGGGAATCGGCGAACGGACGCTCTACCGCAAGATCAAGGAGTACGGGCTCAAGCAGTGACGCGAACGGGACGGCCCCATGCATCCGTCCTGCCGGCGTCAGTTCAGTTCGCTGGCCTCTTCCCAGTGTTCCATCAACTGCTCGAGTTCCCGCTGGGCCTGCTCAAACCGGTCGCGCGTCTGCCGGATGCGGTCGCCGTCGCGCAGCACGTCCGGATCCGCCATATCGGCCTGCAGCTGCTCGATCAGCTCCTCGTGGCTGGCGATGTCGGCCTCGATGTCCTCGACCTTGCGGTAAGGAAACCGGCGCTTGCGACGCTCCGGTTTCGCGGATTTGCCGCCGGCGGCGGGCTGGTTCTGTGATGATTTGTCAGGCCTGGTCGTGGCTGCCTCACGTTCTGCCGCCCGAATCGCCTGCACAAACGACTGGTAGTCGGAGTAGTTGCCGTCGTGCCAGTGGCAGCCGTCCGGTTCGAACACGATCACCTTCGTGGCGACCTGGTCGAGAAAGTACCGGTCGTGGCTGACGAACAGCACGGTGCCTTCGAAGTCGCGAAGGGACCGTTCGAGGGCCGCACAGGCCCAGAAGTCGAGGTGGTTCGTCGGTTCGTCGAGAATCAGGACGTTCGCCTTGAGGGCGGCCAGGCGGGCCAGGGCGACCTTCGTCTTCTCGCCGCCGCTCATGTGCTTGACCTGCTGCAGGGCCAGGTCGCCGCGAATGCCGAACCGGGCCAGCAGGCTCCGGAGGTCGCCGGGGGTAATCGCAGGATCGTCCTCAGGCCGGGTGGCTTCGACGGCATCGCAATTGGGGTCGACGCTGCCGAGTTGCTGGTCGAAGTAGCCGATCTTGATGCCGGTTCCGAGTCGGACGCTTCCCTCGTCCGGCATCAGTTCTCCCACCAGGGTGCGAAGCAGCGTTGTTTTGCCGCACCCGTTGGGGCCGAGGATACCGACCCGTTCTCCCCGGTCGACCTGCAGCGTGAGGTTCTCGAAGAGTCTGCCCGCAGCGGGACGCGCGCCGTCGTCCGGGTTGGGGTTGGCGAATCCCTTGGCAATCTGGTCGGTTCGGATGACCCAGTCGCCGGTCCGCGTGGCTTCGGCGAACCCCATCGGGAGTTCTTCGAAGTTGGGGGGCAGCTCGACCCGTTCGAGTCGCTCGAGCTTCTTCTCGCGGTCCTTCGCCTGGGCGTGTTTCTGGCCGTGAGCGTTGCGGCGGATGAAGTCCTCGGTTTTCGCGATGAACTCCTGCTGCTTCTCCCAGGTACGGCGGATAACTTTCAGACGCTCGTCCCGCTGGTTCCAGTAGGCGGAGAAGTTGCCGGTATACTCGGTGACCCCGCCCCGAAACAGTTCCAGCGTGCGGTTGGTGACCCGGTCGAGGAAGTAGCGGTCGTGGCTGACGACGAGCACCGCCTGCTGGGAGCGGGCGAGGAAGTCTTCGAGCCATTCGGTCGTGGCGATGTCGAGATGGTTGGTCGGTTCGTCCAGGAGCATCAGGTCCGGTGCCGCAAGCAGCAGGCGACCGAGCAGGGCTCGGTTCTGCTGTCCCCCGCTGAACGTCGCCAGTGGACGGTCGTAGTCCTCGCTCGCAAATCCGAGTCCGTGCAGGACTTCGTCGACACGGTGGTCGATGTGGTACGCGTCGAGTCGCTCCAGTTCGTGATGCAGCTCGTCGTACTTCTTCTGGAGGGTGTCGAGTTCGGAGGGGGCGGCGGACGCCATGCGGTCGGCCAGGGCGTGCGCTTCGTCCTGGAGCCGGTAGAGATGGGCCAGTCCGGCCCGGACCTCCTGGATCAGCGTCCGGTCGGGGGCGAACTCGGTCTGCTGCTCGAGCACCGCGATGTTGGCGGACGAATGGCGTTCGACGGTGCCGATGTCCGGTTCGTCCCGGCCTGACAGCACCGACATCAGGGTCGTCTTGCCGGCACCGTTGGGGCCGACGAGCCCGATCTTTTCTCCCGGTCGGATGTCGAAGGTGACGTCGCGAAAGACCGGCTCGGTGTCGAACTGTCGGGTGACGCCACGGACGGAAACGAGAATCATGCGGTGAAGTCTTGGCTGGGGCTGCGGTCTGGAAGTCGGCGACCGGTCTCCTCCTGGCAGAGGAAACCGCAGGGGCAATGCGAAGGAATAGTACGTTTCGGAGGCTCGGGGCTTCAATGTCCGTTGAGCCCCCGACGGACCGCCGGTGGTTGCAGCTGGGTTGGCTGAGGACTACGCTACCGCGTCCGGACTGCCGAAAACTCGAGGATCAAGCGATGTCGACCGAAGTTGTGACGGAAATCCGTGTCGGGCACAGCCCGGACCCCGACGATGCCTTCATGTTCCATGCGCTGGCGAATGACAAGATCGAGACCGGTCGTTATCGCTTCACGCATCAGCTGCAGGACATCGAGACGCTCAACCGTCGCGCCCTCGACGCCGAGCTCGAACTGACTGCCGTCAGCCTGCACGGATACGCCTTCCTCACCGACAAGTACGCCCTCTGCTCCTGCGGAGCGAGCGTCGGCGACGATTACGGCCCGATGGTCGTCACCCGCGAACCGATGGAGATCGAAGACCTCAAGGGAAAGACGATTGCCGTCCCCGGTACGCTGACGACCGCGTTTCTGAGCCTGAATCTCTGCCTCGGCTGCTGCCCGAAGGGCGAGCATTCGCCGCGGAACCTGCATACTGAAGGGGATGCCGGCACGTTCCGCTACGTGGTGCATCCGTTCGACGAGATCCTCAACGTGGTCGAGCGGGGCGAAGCCGATGCCGGCCTGATCATCCACGAAGGGCAGCTGACCTACGGCGATCAGGGGCTGAGCCTCGTGGTGGACCTGGGCAAGTGGTGGCTGCAGGAAACCGGTCTCCCGCTGCCGCTGGGGGCGAATGCGATCCGCAAGGATCTTGGCCAGCCGGCGATGGACGAAGTGACCGCGTTGCTCAAGCAGAGCATTCAGTACGGTCTGGATCACCGCCAGGAGGCGCTCGATTACGCCCTGCAGTTCGGTCGCGATCTCGATACCGCGAAGGCGGATACCTTTGTCGGCATGTACGTGAACGACTGGACACTCGACTTCGGCGAGCGGGGCCGCAAGGCAGTGGCCACCCTGCTCGAGCGGGGACACGAAGCCGGCATCATTCCCGATCCGGTTGAGCTGGAATTCATCGGTTGAGACGTGGTCCGGGGGGTCGCGGGGGCCGCGCATCCACGCTATCATCCGGGCATGAGCAGCTCAGAATACCTCACGAAACTGTTCGGTCTGGATGGGAAAACGGCCGTCGTCATTGGCGGGACCGGAACCCTCGGCGGTGCGATCTGCGAGGCCCTCGGCCAGGCCGGGGCATATGTGGTCGTGGTCGGCCGGAACGCCGAGAGCGGCAACGGTCAGGTCGAACGACTCGCCGGGATGGGTGCGAGCGGCGAATTCTTTCAGGCCGACTCGACCAGCCGTGAGGACCTCGAGCGGCTCGTTGCCCACCTGCGGGATGCCGGCCGTGCCTGTGACGTGCTGGTCAACGGAGCCGGAACGAACTCCGCAACTCCATTCCTCGAAATCGACGACGAGGAGTGGGACCGGATCATGAACGTCAACCTCCGCAGCGTGCGGCTGGCGTGTCAGGTCTTCGCGAGCGATATGCTCGAGCGGAAAACGGCCGGCTCGATCATCAACATCGCGTCGCTGTCGGCAATTACGCCGCTGTCACGGGTGTTCACTTACTCGGCGTCGAAGGCGGCCGTGCTCAGCCTGACGCAGAACCTCGCCCGCGAATGGGCCGAGAGCGGTATTCGCGTCAACGCCCTCTCGCCCGGCTTCTTCCCCGCCGAGCAGAATCGCAAGGTCCTCACGCCCGAGCGGGTCGAGAGTATCATGCGGCACACGCCGATGAATCGCTTTGGCGAACCGCAGGAGCTGGCCGGGGCCGTCGTGCTGATGGCGTCCAACGCAGCCGCAGGATTCCTGACCGGCACGAACATCGTCGTTGATGGCGGTTTTACCGCAATGACGATCTGAGCGGGCCGCTCGGCGATCAGGGCGGTTGGCAAGCCGGTCGGTTGGAAAACAGGCCGGTTGGAAAACAGGCCGGTTGGAAAACAGGCCGGTTGGAAAACAGGGCAGTGGCGGCGAGTCTCTGCCCGGGGATCACTCGGGGACGTTGGCGAGGGCTTCCTCACGCGTCTCGTAATGCGGCCAGAGCTTGAACAGGCTCATGTTCTGCAGCACGTTGAGCATCTGCGGCGTGGCAGAGCAGAAGTAGGCCTTGCCGCCGCGGTTTCGCACCTCACGCAGCATCGAGACCAGGGCGCCGATGAACTCGGAGCCGAAGTATTCCATGTTGCGGAGGTCGATGATCAGGTGCCGGGTGCCGGGCTTCATCAGCAGGTCGCGGACCGCATTCGATTCGGAATGAAGGTCGCGGTAGCGGAACGAACTGCTTTCACCAAGCGGCGTGACGACGATCGTCTTATCGACCTGGTCGATCTGGAAAATCTTGAGGTGTTTGACCATGTCGGCGATTCTATCACTTGCGCTGCGGGTTGAAAGGCAGAGCTCGCGAGCGCGGGCCCGCCCCGGGGATTCCTCAAAACAGTAGTGCGCGAACCCCGGTCGGGGACGAAGTTCGCGGAATCGTTGGCAACAAGTCGCACGGGGCCGGCGGCATGTCGACGCAACTCATTGATCCGACTGATCCTGCAGAATCAGCAGGAGCTTGACTCGACGGCTGGAGAGCCCCTGCTGGCTTCCCAGACCGTCCGTTTCGAGCGGCTCCGGTTCCGGAGGGGCCGGCGGGCGTGCCGGAGCAGTCGCTGCCGACTGCGGATACGACTCCGCGACGCGTCGACGATGGTACTGTCGTTCCATCAACTGCCGCACCTCCTGCTCGCTGACCGCCATCTGCACCGCCATGCCGGCGGTCGCCGTCTGTGTCAGCTGCCGCGGTTTCGGAGCACTCGCGGGCGAGTCCACCACACCGTTCGTTGTTTCGGTCGCCAGGGCGCCAGCGGACGGGGATGGTGCGGCTGGCCTTGCGGTGCCCAGGGTCGTCATTCGGGACGCGGGTTCCTGTTTTCTCGCCTCGCCTCCGACGGCGGAACCCGGCGCGGCGTTTCGCTGGCGGGAGGCTTCCATGCGGGGCAGCAGCGACTCGTCGTTCGCTTCCCACTTCTGCTGCATCCGGTAGGGGAGTGCTTCCGCCTCGACGCCGAAACTGTTGGACACCTCCACGTAGTCCGCGTCGACGTCCACGACTTCCTGGATGCTGTCAAAGTCGTTCAGTGCTGCAACGACCTGATCCTGCGGGGCGTCGACCAGCAGGGCCACGTACCGTGCGTCCGGAGCGTTCTCGATCTCGTTCCCGGTCACGTCAGGTTTCTCGGGCGGCGTTGTTGTGACGATGTGGTGGATACCGTTTCCGGACAGGAAGACGCGCATCTGGCCGGCCGCCTTCTCGACATCGACGACGGTGTAATTGACGACGACCGGAATGTCGCCCTGCTGAACCAGCAGCGAACGTGTCTCACCCGGAACTGGCTGGCTGCCGTACGGAAACAGGCGCGTCGATAGTCCATCCGGCGCATCGGAAGAGAGCCGCATGGCATCGGTTTCGAGGGGGCTCAGGCTCCTCGTGGCTTCCGGTTGTGCGGGAGAGGACTCCGTAACCGCCGAAAACGCGAGCGCGGTTTCTGCCGATTCACTCAGGTCGCCAGGCTGAATGCTGTCGTCCAGTTCCGCCGGAGAGGCGGAGATGACGTGGTCGGCGACCCGTAAGTCGGTCGCGGGCTGTTGCACCTGTTGCTGCAGGAAGACGGCAACCGTCAGGGCGAGGCTGGCCGCAAGGACCGGTGCCGCCCAGCGATGCCAGCGGGGGCGGCGGGCAAGTGGTTTTGGTGCGGCAGGTCGGATCTGCGCGAGCACGGCGTCCCGCAGCCCGTCCGGGAGGGCGGGGACGTCCACATTGCGGACGGCCGCTGAGATTTCATCGAATTCCTGAAGAAGTTCGCGCGCCTCCTGCGACTCGTTGAGAAGTGTGTCGACCCGCGCACGCTCTTCGCTGGCGAGTTCGCCATCGAAGTGGGCCGACAACAGTTCCTGGTGTTCCGGTGACAACATCGCTCTATTGCTCAGCTTTCAGGGCGCGATTGAGCTTCTCCCGCAACTCGTTTCGTGCTCTATGGATGCGGCTGCGGACCGTCCCGACGGGACAACCCAGCAGTTCGGCGATCTGTTCGTAACGGAGGTTTTCCATCTCTTTCATGACCAGCACGGCCCGATGGTCATCGGCAAGCTCGTCGAGGGCCTGCCGGACCAGGTCGGAGCGTTCCTGGGACTGCAGGGCATGCGAGGGGTCGGCCGAGGGCCGTTGGTCGGCGGGTTCCTGACCGGTCTGCTCGCGTGTCGCTTCGACCGAGGTTCGGGCGATGCGACGTTTTCGTCTGCGGCTTGCGGCCGCGTTGTACGCAATGCGGAACAACCAGGAATAAAACGCGGAGTCGCCGCGAAAGGTATCCAGTTTCTGAAATGCCAGTACGAAGGCATCCTGCGCGACGTCGCTCGCTTCGTGCGTCGAGCCCAACATCCGGACCAGCGTGCCGTACAGCCGATCCTGATAGCGCGTGACAAGACCGCCGAACGCCTCGACATCGCCGGCGCGGCAGCGGTCTATCAGCTGTTGATCGTCAGTATTCACGTCGCTTGGTACGGTAGGACGTGGCCGGATGTGACAAAGTTCCTTCCGATTCCTCGACTTCCGGTCGGGACCGGTCCGGCCGCAGGGCAGACAGGGGCGCCCGGCAGATCGTCGGCAGCCGACCCTTCATGCTCTTCGAGATGGTGGCAGATTGTCAAGTTGAAGTCCGTCAACAGTTTAACATCGCTGAGGCGCGCCGGTGGCCGGCACGATGCGCCCGGCAGAACCGATACATCCTCGAGCCTCTTCCTGGAGTCCGATTCCCATGAGCGAACTGAAAGCCTGTGGTGTCCTGGTGGTGCAGGGCGATCCGATTCGTGAATTCCTGCTGATGAAGCATCCCGACCGGTGGGATCTCCCCAAAGGTCACGTCGACCCGGGGGAGGGCGAAGTCGAGTGCGCCCTCCGCGAACTGGAGGAGGAAACGGGAATTCCGCCGCAGGCGATCAACCTCGATCCGAACTTTCGCTTCACTCACCAGTACAAGGTTCAGTCCCGTCGAACCGGCGGGGAATGGTGGCCCAAGACGCTGGTGATCTTTCTCGGCCGCCTGCAGCAGCCTGTTGACATCACCACAACCGAGCACGAATCGTTCGCGTGGTTTCCCTGGAATCCGCCACATCGCATCCAGGAACAGACCATTGATCCGTTGCTGGCGTCGGTCGAGGCGTTTGTGAGCGGCGCGGGTGGGTGAGTCGGAACGGCTGGCAGTTCGTCACAGGCCGCGCGATCCGGAAAGGTCGCGTGGGTTGCCATGCGGGTGTGTGAGACGGGCCATCCTGATTTGAGGGGATTGTCCGTCTCCCGTCAGTCCGCGTATAATTCCGCACTCCAAACGATACGGATTCTGCTCGCTTCTCCGATCACCGGAAAGCACGCAAGAAGCGGTTGCCCGAAGTGTCTGCCATGGGCGATCCGTCGTTCGGGTGCGCGGGTACGCCCCGTCCCCCTCTTGAACGGGACGGCGTAAGAGTCTCGCTCGAAGACTCCCGCGAACAGTGACAGCGATTCAATCGCGTCCGGGCCTTCGTTGACATGTGCGCGACAGGGAGAGCACTGCGCTCGGCGTGCGCCCCCGTTCCTTTTTTTGTTGATGCGACCTGAGTCTGTCCGTTTACGGGGACTGCGTGTCCGTCATGTTTGCCAGGAGTGACTTCATGAGTTTACGTCGTCGAGGATTTACCCTCATCGAACTGCTGGTGGTGATCGCCATTATCGCCATCCTGATTGCCCTTCTGCTGCCGGCCGTGCAGCAGGCCCGCGAAGCCGCCCGCCGGTCGCAGTGCAAGAACAACCTCAAACAGCTGGGGCTGGCACTGCACAACTACCACGACACCTATGGTGTGTTCCCGTATCGCCAGGGCGGGACCAACGAGTCGACCCACAACTGGAGTCGGCAGAGTGGTTTCGTCGGTCTGCTTCCCTATATCGATCAGGCTCCGCTGTTCAATCAGATCTCCTCGGAGCTGGTCGTCGGTGGCACGACCTATCCCCCGATGGGACCGAACACCTGGAATGGCAACTACCCGCCGTGGCAGCAGACGATCCCCGTGCTGCTCTGCCCGTCCGAAACGCGGCACGTCGAGATCGACACGATTGGGGATACCACCTACGGCTTTGTCGCCGGTGATACGTACCGGACCAATACCTCGAATCCGCGTGGCCTGTTCGGCTGGCAGTCGAGCACGCGGTTCAGCGACATCCTCGATGGTTCGAGCAATACCATCGCCATGGCCGAGATGAAGTTTCCGACCGGTTCGGGCGATATCGGCCACACCGCTGTTGGTTCGAACTTCACCATTCCGACCGACTGTCTGGCGACGTACAACCCGTCGACCCGGCAGTACATCGTCTCGGCCAACGGCTGGAAGGGCCGTCGCTGGCCCGATGGCGGTGCCGGCTCGACCGCTGTCACCACGACGCTGCCGCCCAACTCGCCCTCCTGTGCGCACAACAACCACGACGCCCAGGAAGGCTTCTACTCGGCAGGCAGTGCTCACGTTGGTGGCTGTCATGTGCTGATGGGCGATGGCTCCGTCCAGTTCATCAGTGAGAACATCGACACCGGCGACCTCAGCGTCGACGCCGTCAACGTGACCGGCGGCGTGAGCCCCTACGGCGTGTGGGGATCGCTCGGTTCCAAGGCTGGCGGCGAAGTCATCAGCGACTTCTGAGCCGGTTGCCGGTCGACCGGCACGACACGGTTCATCGCATGGCGGTTTCCTGCACGGGAAGCCGCCATGTCTGTTCACGGCGGCCTCAGGCCGTCTCGAGGAGCATCAACATGATTCGAAATACAGGAATGCGGGCGGCAGCAGCCGTTGCAATGCTGTTGTCACTGGCCGCAGCCGGCTGCGGTGGATCGTCCGGCGACAAGTGGACCGAAGGACGCCCCGAAACAATCCCGGTCACGGGAGTGGTGACGCTCAACGGCGAGCCGCTCGCTGATGCAACGATTTCGTTCGAGCCGCAGGGGGGCGATCATGCCGCCTACGGACGGACCGACGAAGAAGGCCGCTTCGAGCTGACGACGTTCGAGGATGGTGACGGTGCTGTCGCCGGTGGCTATGTCGTCAGCGTCCGCAAGTCGGAAGTCGTCACCACGCCGAACCCCCAGGACCCCAACGGACCGCCGATCAAGTCGGAGCAGATCAACTACGTGCCGGAGAAGTATACCCGCTCCCGTACGTCGGGGCTGGATGCGATCGTCTCGGCCGAGGGCGAGAACGAGTTCACCTTCGAACTCGAAGGCCAGCCGGGCTGATCCGGCAGCCGCGAGTGATTCATCACGTCGAGGCGGACTGCGGATTCTCTTCCCGCGGTGCCTCGACGTTTTCTGTGCGCGGTGCTGAACCGCCACCGTTGCCACGGCGATTGACCAGCACGATTCCCATCGCCACACACAAGCCCGACAGGAACAGCCAGCTCGACAGGTTGTCGCCCCGGATCATCACCCCCGCCGCCACACCAAAGACCGGCGTCGCGAAGCTGAACACCGAAATCTGCGACGCACTGTGGTGCCGCAGCAGCCACGCCTGGGCCGCAAAGCAGAACCCCGAGACCGCCAGGCCCGCATAGAGCAGTGCAGCGACAACGCCGGGCGGTGCGGACGCGTGGCTGAAGTCTTCGAACGTCGCCGCGTACACGAAGAACAGCACCGTGCCGATCAGGTCGTGCCACAGGATCAGCGTGCCGGACGCCATCCGGTTCACCGCCGAACGGGTGAACACCACCTTGATCGCCAGCAGAAACCCGCTGAGCAGCAGGAACAGGTCGCCGGCCATCGTCGGCACGTCCCGCTGCATTGTCGCGCCATCGCCTGTTGTCGCCAGCAGCAGCACGACGCCGCCCGCTGCCAGCAGCAGGCCACACAGCTGAATCGCCCGCAGCCGATAGGTGCGCAGCAGGAAATGTTCGAACGCGGCCACCCAGAACACGAACGTGTTTACGAACAGCGTTCCGTGTGAGGAATTCGACCGCTCCAGTCCCCAGTTGAACGTGCTGATCTGCAGGAACAGCAGCACGCCCAGGATCGTCACCGGGCGGATCTGTGATCGCGTGATCGTGATCGGGCATCCTTCGAGCCGGCACCAGGCCACCATGAACAGCGTCGCCAGGCCGAAGCGGACACCTCCCACAAACACGGGCGGCAACGTGTCCACAGCGATCCGGTTCGAGACCGCCGTCCCACCCCACAGCATGGCGGTCAGCAGAGCCAGCGCGGCACCGAGCACGCCGACAGAACGATGAGACGGTGACGAGGATTCCACGATGGAAACGAAACTTTCTGCAACGGGGGCCGGGGGGACCGCGGCGGCAGCGGCGACTCTGTGGGGGGAGAGCGGCATCTCAGTCGAGGAACCGGGCCAGCGCCTCCAGCAGTCGGTCCACTTCCTCGGCGGTATTGTAGTGCAGCAGCCCGACCCGCAGCGTCCCGTCCGGTTCCAGACCGAGCGCTTCGGTCAACGGCAGGGCATAGTGGTTGCCGGGCCAGACATACAGCCCCTGTTCCGCAAGATGTACCGCGATCGCACGGGGCGTGTGCCGCTCATGCGTGAATGATACGGTCGGAACCCGCCGGGTGAACCGCTCCGGGTCGGTAATCCCCCAGATCGTCACGCCTGCGATCTGCTTCAGTCCGTCGATCAACCGTGTGCCAAGTGATCGCTCGTAGTCGCCAATCGCTGCGTATGCCGCCGCCAGGCACGCCCGCCGATCGGCCGAGATTCCTGCCGCCGACCGGCCGATTCCCGCCAGATAGTCAATTGCCGCCGCGACGCCCGCGATCCCCTCGTGGTTCTGCGTGCCGGTCATCCAGCGGCCGGGAAGGGCATTGGGGGACGGCCGGAGCTTGTACGGCTGGATCGTCTCCAGCAGTTCCCGGCGACCCCACAGGATTCCCACATGCGGGCCGAAAAACTTGTAGCCCGAGCAGGCCAGAAAGTCGCAGCCCAGCTCCGCCACGTCGATCAGCCCGTGCGGGGCATAGTGGACGGCGTCGATAAACGTCATTGCCCCGGCGGCGCGGGCTTCGTCGATGATCTCCGGCAGCGGATTGATCGTGCCGGCCAGGTTCGACGCATAGCCGACCGCGACCAGCCGCGTCCGGTCCGACAGGGCATCGCGAAAACTTCCCATGTCGAGCGTACAGTCGTCGGCAATGACGTCGATGTGCCGCACGCGCACGCCCGCATCACGGGCGGCCAGCACCCACGGCGTGATGATCGAGCCGGCTGACAATGATCTCGTCGTCCGGCCCCCAGTTCGCAGCCAGGGCCCGGCTGAGGGAGAGCGTCAGCGTCGTCATGTTCGGGCCGAAGGCGATCGTCTCCGGATCGTCCGTGCCGACCAGGTCCGCGACCGCCTCCCGCCCGGCCTGCAGCGTCGCGTCTGTTTCGCGGCTGGTGTCGAACGGTGCCCCACAGTTCGCGTTGTGGTGAGCCAGATAGTCGGCGACGGCATCGATGACCGACTGCGGCACCTGGCTGCCGGCCGGTCCATCAAAGTAGGCGATCGGGTGGCCGTCGTGTGTCCGCGCCAGGGCGGGGAAGGCGGTTCGCAGCTGGTCGACAGGAAAGGGAGAACTCATCGCGGGGGCCTTCGGAACTCGGTCAGACGTTCGACTGTCAGCGCTGCGGGCACGTTAGCAGGAGATTGCGAAGCGGTGGTAGCCACCCGGACGCATGTCGGTGCCAACGGCGGCTTGCCGCCAGTGCCTGCAGGGTCCGTCTTGAGCGGCGGCTGGCAGAGCGCTCTCCTGCAGATCGCACGGACGAACCTGTCGCCCCGGTTCTGCTCTCCGGCAGTCGATTGCACCCGGAGAAGCCCCACTGCGGTCGACTTTGGACACTATTCGTGGTCTCATGGAGGGCGTCGGTCGGTTCGCCCCCTCCAGACAATGGGGAGGTTGCGGACCTTGCCGGAGCGCACAGCGTGTCGGCACGCTGGTTGAGCGTCTCCCTGATTCCGGGTCAAAAACTTCGTCGTTCACACGTGGAAGCGGGACAATGACGAGCAGGGAGCCTCTTGATCCGACGGTGGGAGAGAACATTCCCTCCAACTCAGACAACCCAGGCAAGGACTCGACCCAGCTCAACCCGCACGCAACGGTTCTCCGGCGGGTCGGCCGCTATCGGATCATTCGTCCGCTCGGCAAAGGGGGCTTTGGAGTTGTCTACCTCGCCCGGGATGAGCAGCTCGACCGTCCGGTCGCACTCAAGGTACCCCATCAGGAACTCGTTGAGAGACTCGCAGACGCAACTCTGTGGCTCAACGAAGCCCGGGTCGTGGCACAGCTGGATCATCCGCACATTGTCCCGGTCTTCGATGTCGGCAGCACCGATGACGTTCCCTGCTACATCGTCTCCAAGTACATCGACGGACTGAGTCTGGCAGCACGGATGCGGGAAGACCGCCCCGATTGGCGCAGTTCGGCCCGGTTCGTCGAAGCGATCTCTCGTGCACTCCATCACGCGCACACTCAGGGACTGGTCCATCGCGATGTGAAGCCGGCAAACATCCTTCTGGACCGCGAGGAAACGCCTTACGTCGTCGATTTCGGACTCGCCCTCGAGCACGACAGTGTGCCGGACGAGTCCGCATGGGCGGGAACGCCTGCCTACATGAGTCCGGAGCAGGCGCGGGGAGAGGGACACCGTGTCGATGGTCGCAGCGATGTCTTTTCGCTGGGAATTGTCCTGTACGAACTGCTTGCCGGACGACGACCCTTCTCGGCCGACTCACGTGAGATTCTGCTCGAGCAGATCTCCGCTCATGATCCGCGTCCCATCCGCCAGATCGTCGACGCGACGCCGCGGGAACTGGAACGGATCTGCCTGAGGGCGCTGGCGAAACGGGTCGCCGACCGGTATTCGACGGCACTCGACTTCGCGGACGATCTGCGGGCGTTTCTCGACAGTTCCACGGCCGACACACCCTTGATCCGGCCCTCGTCCGTCTCGTCGGACGGAGCGACCGGCGCGACCGATGCGGGCGACGCCAATCAGGAGACGCCGACTGCCGTTTCGTCCGCAGTCCGCATCGTCCCGAAAGGCCTTCGTTCGTTCGACCACCACGACGCCGACTTCTTCCTGACGCTGCTGCCGGGGCCCAGAGACCGTTTCGGCCTGCCGGAGGCGGTGCGGTTCTGGAAGGCGCGGGTCGAGGAAACCGACCCGCAGGCGACGTTCCCGGTCGGTCTGGTCTACGGTCCGTCCGGATGCGGCAAGTCCTCGCTGTTCAAGGCAGGGGTGCTGCCGCGGCTCGCCGACCACGTCACGCCGGTCTATATCGAAGCGTCATCGGACGAGACCGAGTCGCGGCTGCTTCACGGCTTGCGGAAGGCCTGCCCGTCGCTGGACCCGTCCCTGTCGTTGCGGGATTCCATCGCCGTTCTTCGGCGTCGCGTCTCCGCACAGGGTCGAAAGGTTCTCCTGGTCGTCGATCAGTTCGAGCAGTGGCTGCATTCGCACGACGATATGGCCGCGGAGGAGCTGTCCCGGGCGCTGCGGCAGTGCGACGGTGAGCACGTTCAATGCATCGTTCTCGTTCGGGACGACTTCTGGCTGGCGGTCAGCCGGTTCTTCCGCAACCTCGAGATCCGGCTTGTCGAAGGGGACAACTCGGCACTGGCCGACCTGTTCGACCCGGATCACGCCAGAAAGGTTCTGACCGCATTCGGACAGGCGTTCGGCAAACTCCCGGAGCCGCCGCAGCAGATCGACCCGGATCAGCAGGAGTTCCTGGCACGGGCAATCGACGGACTCGCGGTCGATGGACGTATCTTCTCGGTCCGACTGGCACTCTTTGCCGAGATGATGAAGGGACGCTCCTGGACGACGGGGGCGCTGCGCGAAGTCGGAGGAACCCGCGGCGTCGGCTACGCCTTCCTCGAAGAAACGTTCGGCAGCTCGACCGCACCGCCCGAACACCGGTATCACCAGCGGGCAGCCAGGGCCGTCCTCAAGGCGCTGCTGCCTCAGCCCGGATCGGCAATTCGCGGCGAAATGAAGGACTACGACGAACTGCTGGCCGCGTCCGGCTATCACCGACGCCCGCGCGAGTTCGACGATCTGATCCGGATCCTCGACAGCGAACTGCGACTCATCACTCCCGCCGAGCCGGATCAGCCAGATGATGTCGACGACAGCGAACTACAGGATCAGCCGGGAGAACGCTACTACCAGCTGACTCACGACTACCTCGTGGAGCCTCTGCGGGACTGGCTGACACACAAGCAGCGACAGACCCGCCGTGGACGGGCCGAGCTGATCCTCGAAGAACGGGCACAGACGTGGCAGGCCCGGCCGCAGGCCCGCAACCTTCCCTCCCTCCGGGAGTGGTTGACCATCCGGATGCTGACCGATCACCACACCTGGACCGATTCCCAGCAGACATTGATGCAGGCCGCAACGCGGCATCACATGGGATGGACGGTCGTCACTGTCGCCGTCCTCGCCGCGATCGGACTGATCATCACCGAGATTCAGGGCCGGCAACATGCCGCAGCACTGTACGAGCGACTGCTGGATGCCCATGTCACGGACGTTCCGGAGATCATCGCGGAGATGGCCGGATACCAGCGCTGGGTCACGCCCCTTCTTCGGGACGGCGAGCAGCACCTCGATGCATCGAGTTCCGTTCGGGAGCATCTGCACACCCGGCTGGCGCTGCTTCCCGTCGATGAGACACAGGTCGAGGATCTCTACGGCCAGTTGCTGACGGTCGCACCACACGCGCTCCCGGTCGTTCAGGACGCACTCGCACCGTATGCCGACCAACTCGTGCCACAACTCTGGGATGTCCTCGATGCGGACGACCCCGAGGGCCTCTCCCGGCAGCTTCGTGCCGCGGCGACACTCGCCAGTTACGATCCGGACGGGGAACGGTGGTCCAGCGCGGCGGACAAGGTCGCTGGCATGCTCGTCAGTGTGCCCGCGGTGCACCTGTCGATGTGGATGGAAGGACTCCGTCCCGCCCGTCGGCATCTGCAGCCGGCGCTGGCCCGCATCTATCGCGACCCGGAAGGGGAAGACATCGCACGCTCGATGGCGACCGACATCCTCGTCGACTTCGCATCAGATCAGCCGGAAACGCTTGTGTCGCTGCTCATGGATGCGGACGAGCGGCAGTTTCAGATCATCTATCCACTGGTCGAAACGCACGCGGATGAAACGATGCCACTCCTCGAGGCGGAGGCGCATGGCTTTCCGTCCGCCGGTTCTGAAGATGCACCGACCGGTGTGTCGTCCGTGGAGCGACAGGCCAACGCGGCCGTGGCCCTCCTCCGTATGGGCCAGGTGGACATGGTGCTGCCGTTTCTGCGTCACAGTCCCGATCCTGAACTGCAGAGTCTGCTGATCGAGTGGATGCTGCCCCGCGGAGTCCCCGCACGTGTTCCCGCGACCCGGTTCCTGACCGAATCCGACCCGTCCATCCGGCGCGGCCTCTTGCTTGCGCTCGGCAACTGTCGTCCGGATCAGCTCGGTCGGCGGCGTCGCAAGGCAAGTGAAGATCTGCTCGAGGCCTTTCGTTCCACTCCGGATGCCGGCCTGCGATCCTCGGCAGAGTGGCTGCTCAGGAAGTGGGGCCGCCAGAAGCTGGTCATGGCTGCCGACGAAGAAATGAAGCAGACCGAAGAACAGCTCGTCGACGCCGCCCCGCTTCCACGCAACTGGTACGTGAATTCACAGGGACAGACGTTCGTCATCCTGGGGCCGGCAGAGTTCCAGATGGGATCGCCGCCCGACGAGAAAGACCGCCACCAGGCCGAGGCACTGCATCGGCGACGCATCGACCGGACCTTCGCGATCGCGAGCAGGGACGTGACGCGGGCCCAGTGGCGTCCCTTCGCGACCAGGGAGGGCGTCCGCTCGGGAGATCGCGCCAGGGTGCGCCAGTACTCGAAAACCGATGACTCCCCCGTCCTGGAAGTGACCTGGTACGAGGCGGCCCACTACTGCAACTGGCTGAGCGAACAGGAGGGAATCCCCCGCGAGCAATGGTGCTACGAGCCAAACAGCGACGGCGTGTATGGTCCCGGAATGGCGATCCGGGAGGACTGCACCCAACTGCACGGCTATCGGCTGCCGACCGAAGCAGAATGGGAGTACGCTTGCCGCGCCGGAACCCTCTCCAGTCGCTACTACGGAAACACCGAACAGCTGCTGCCACACTATGCCTGGTACGTCGACTCGAGCGAGGATCACGCCTGGCCGGTCGGCCAGCTCAAGCCGAATGCGTTCGGCCTGTTCGACATGCACGGCAACATCTACAACTGGTGCAACGACGTGTACGCTCCGTATCCGGTCGATGGTGATCGCATTCTCGTCGATCGGCCGGAGGGGGAGACGGTAACCAACAACGTGCGTCGGGTGCTTCGCGGGGGCGCGTGCTTTCTGAAGCCGGAGTACGTTCGCTCTGCCTATCGCAACTACAACCTGCCAATCAACCGCATCCCCACGTTCGGACTCCGACCGGTTCGGACATGCGATCACCTGGTGTCACCCGACGCCGAGGTATCGGTGCCGCAACCGTAACGACGCGCGAATCCGGGGCTCACGCGAATGCTTCGGGCGAAGCGTCCGACTGCCGTCCCGGCCGGCACTTCAGAAGTCCCCGACGACATCTCCGCCGTTCGCTGTCCCCAGAGCGCGGAACGTCTCCCCGTCGACGTTGTCGGAAATGAATTTCACGCTTCCGTCACACATCAGAAAATGGGCACCCTGCGCGTGCCGGCTGCCGAAGTCTCCCTGATTCGGCGGCGCCGTGAGCGCGGCCGTCCCCGGTTCGATCCAGCTCTGGTCTGCGGTCGTCTCGCCGGCAATGACGGTCGTGCTCTCTCCGTCGAGAACGTTCGCCAGGTCCATCCCGCCGTCCAGCACATCCGAGTTGCCCCGATAGCTCAGCCGGCCCAGACCGGACGACTCGAGCTGCCCTTCCGAAGCGAACGACGGGCAGAGAGCGACCTCGAGCAGCGTTTCGCCTGCGGCCCGCTGGTCGGGGGAGAGATCGGAAAAGCTGACCTGGTGCGGCGTGAGTGCATCATACAACGCCGACTGTTCCAGGTGGGGCAGCAGGAACACCACGTATCCGTAGCCGTTCTCGCCATCGGCGGGCAGCGACTGGTACTGTGACTGATGGGCCTGCAGGGCGACGCCGATCTGTCGCATCCGGTTGGTGCATTGCGCGGCCCGGGCCCGCTGCCGGGCGCTGGAGATCGCCGGCAGGGCAATCGCGACCAGCAGCCCGATAATGCTGATGGCGACGAGCAGTTCGATCAGACTCAGGCCGGTGCGGGTTGCCCCGCACTGCCGGCGCGTCTGTTCAGTAGCAGCGGAAACCTGAGGAGAATGTCTCATCGGACGGCCTCATCCGAATCGTGGCCCGTGTTGTGTTGCAGTCCGTGTGGCCGTCGCCGGGAGTGGGATGCTCCCGCAGGCAGGCGACTGAGGCATCAATGACGATCCAGTGTCTTCCCGGACGCGAACGGTGTCAACGTGTTCGCCGACGGGTGGCTGAACTGCCGGGCCAGCGAAGTCCTGTCGAGACCGCGGGCGATGGTGCCCTCACGGTGTGCTGTTCTCATCGGCAGGTCCGGACTTGTACTCGGTGCCGGTGCAGGCGAGCAGCTGCTCGCGCAGCTTCGCCACGACATCGGTCTTGTATTGTGGGCGGAGCAAACCTATCGGACCGAAGGTGTAGATGTACTTGAACTCGAGCAGGTTGCCTGCCGTATCGACCGGCACGCCCCCCGACTGATGGGTGAAGTCCAGCGGGTTGGTATGGGCGTTCCATCGGCAGAGAATCCCGTCTTTCAGGTCGAAGCCTCCCCGGACCCGTTCGCTGGTGAGTGTGACTCCGCATCGGTCCTGCAGAATCATCCCGTAGATGTTCGCTTCGAAGCTCGGTTCGGGGTTGGCAACCATCGCCAGAACTGCGACGTTCATGACCGTGACCCGGGCAACACGCTCTTCGATGGACCTGCCGAACCTTTTCCATGCATCCAGCTGCCGCAGCGTCTCTTCGACCGGGCAGAAATGGGCCGACAGAAACACCGCGGCGCAGAGGGCGTTGCGGTTCTCGGGCAGCGGATGCGGCTTCCGAGGCGGATTCCCCTCCTCCCACATCGTCATGACAACGTTGAACTCGTCCCTGTGGATGGCGAACTTGTCGCGGAAGATCTTGCGGCAGCGGCGGTCACGCTCGGCAGGCGGCATCTTCTGCAGTTGTTCGAACAGTTTCGCGAGCCGCCGGTTCGCCAGGCAGATGGCGAACTGTACTTCCGGCACCGGCTCGTTCGATCTCGAGCCGACCCGCACAAGCAGGTCCTCGTGCTGGTTGAGGTTGGCGAGGCACTCGTCGAAGCTCTCGCTGGCGACCCGGGCGATGTAGTCGTCGATGCGGCTGCGCTGGGCAGGCGTACCGCCATCGAGAGGAACCGGCGGCGAGGCGGCGATGGAGGGAGGCACATCCGGCGGAGAGAGTGGCAGCAGGACAATCAGGAGGTTGCAGACTGCGAGCAGCACGATGCCAAGAGCAAACAGGATCGCGCGGGAACGTCGTGTGGCCACGGGCAGGTGTCCATTAGCGGTTGGGGTGACCCGGAACAGCAGAGGATTGGGCCTGACGGCATGCGGCGTCGGGAGACACTGCAGGTGGTCCAGCAGGCCCGGTATGCGTGTCAGTAGCAGCGGAAACCTGAGGAGAATGTCTCATCGGACGGCCTCATCCGAATCGTGACCCGTGTTGAGATCGAACCCATGACGCCGGCGGGAAGAGCCCGATGAGATTGGCATCAGGTTATAGGAACGTGGTTATAGTGTCGTCAGGCGGCGACACTGTTGTCAAGGGAATGTCGTGCGCAAGTGTGGACTGCAGTGGCGACGGCGGGCGACTGAGGCATTAACGACGATCCAGTGTCTTCCCGGACGCGAACGGTGTCAACGTGTTCGCCGACGGGTGGCTGAACTGCCGGGCCAGCGAA
>ENA-ORCW01000340-ORCW01000340.1-marine-metagenome-genome-assembly--contig:-NODE-340-length-35392-cov-3.821917_pt1 | contig 35392 bp, 30 predicted proteins | sample MGYA00237784_ERZ508517 | MGnify/ENA primary metagenome ERZ508517 (study PRJEB26187, sample SAMN06268979) | marine metagenome | isolation source: Tt ae E1 feedstock associated aerobic enrichment on... | reverse complement strand
GTTGATTTTAAACAGTTAGCTCAGCAAAGTTACAAACCCGTTGAAAAAGCATTTTATCAAGTGGTGGACCAGGTTACTGAAGGTAAACCCACCACGGATTTTCACTTAGAATATGATTATGAACCAGCCAAAGAGAATACGCGTTCATTCATCGATATCACGCTGAAATCGGAACTGAATAAAGTGGCAAAGCTGGAAGTCAAAGCGGAAATAGAGAATATGCCACTGGATCCCGTGGTATTGATGTTGGGTGGTATGCAAAGAGCACTTATTCATCATTTCCAGCTTGAGATAAAAGAAGAAGACAATACCTTTGATCTGATGATGGAAAACACCGCCAAGCAGATGAATATCACTGAAAAGGCGTATCAAGCCCAGCTGACGGAGCAGCTTAAGAAAAGAGCTGAGACCTCTCGTCAACCTGCAGAGCAAATGTTTTATGAGGCTATGGAGGACTTTGTGGACGACCCTCATAAGTTCAAGATAGACATAACGCCTAAACAACCTATGACTTTAATCGATATCCAAAAGCTTGCCGCGTTTGCTAAAGATAGCGATGAGCTTGAAGAGCAACTCGAGCTGAAAATTAAAGGTAAATAAGCTTTCTCCACCAACACCGCAGTGAATAGGGCTAAGGTGTTGGTGGATTTTTCTTATCTGAGTGCATCAATCTATTTTTGATCTGAGGGTGGAGAGCTGACATATAGTTTTCTATGGTTTGAGTGTAGGTATTATTTAAACCAATGTCTTCAAGTGTCTCATCATGTGTCAGATCTAATTGCAGCAGTTCAGCTTGACTACCGACCTGATGAAGTGTGTTAACAAAACGCGCAGAACTGTCACAGGCGTATTCACGTTGAAGAGAACAAACAACAAACATCGGGATTTCATTACCATTCACATAATTAATCGGGGATGCCTGCTGCCAGTATCCTTCTTGTTTCCCAAAGGCCTTATCATAGAATTCCACATGTTTTTGCTGCATTAAAGTGACTAAATCCAATACCTGGCTATCAATAACAAAACTGGCTAACCAAGGCCGTATATTGGCCTCTTGCATCAGTGTTTCATGGCTGGTCAATAAAGCGAGCAAATGCGCACCTGCTGAGTGACCCAAAACCATCATTTTGTCAGCATCACCTTGCCACTGCTCGGCCTGGGTTTGTATGGTGTGAATGGCAGCGGCAATATCTTTAGCCTGAGTGATGGGATCGACTTCTGGGACCAAACGGTAATTAGTCGAAACGAGAATAAAGCCTTTCTTTACCCAGCGATTCACTTTGTTTTTGATTAATCCTGTGCTGCGTTTATCACCAAATTGCCAGGCACCACCGTGGATTAATAATAGAATAGGGGCATCTTTTGCATTTGCGGGTAGATAGACATCCATGGTCTGTAAGGGCGAATTACCATAGGCCAGATCACGTATCATTTTGATATCATCTTCAGCAGCCAGCACCGGCTTTATTAACGAAAACAGGAAAACAGTCAGTACTATCTTGAATGTCATCTTTTCATCCTATGATTAGGTGTCAGCTAAGCTATTTCATCTGAACGTAAGTTTACGTTATGCTATCAGACATGATGAACATCAAACCCTTTCTATACAGCTTGATTCTGATGATGGTGCTGCAAACAGGCATTGTCGCGGCTGATGTACATCATATTATTTTTGATGAGCAGGATAATCACAGTCTCATCGATCCTATCGCTGATGATAGTCCGGATTCAGTCCATATGGATGCCGACCAACATCAGTGTGGTCACAGTCATTGTGTGCATTTTGTGGCTGTGCCGCATGTGGTGAACTTACCGCTGTCTTTATTTAAAGACACTTTTTTCAGTCCGTACCAATACACACCTGTATCGGGTTCCGTCAGCTCGATGTACCGCCCTCCGAAAGCCTGATTCTGATTTAACACTTCCGCTCATCACCTATGCGTGATGAAAGAGTATTTATTTCAGGATTCCTATCATGAAACTCATTTATTTAGATGGGCAAACGCCATTTTTGCGTCTGTGCCTGTATGTTGCTTTCAGTCTGTTTATTGTGTCGTTTCAGGCCCATGCTGCAACAAACACGACATTGACATTAGCTGAAGCAATAAAAAAAACCTTAAATCAGAATCCCTCACTCAATGTCTTTCCGGTCCGTGAACAAGGCCTGCAAGCTGAGCGTGAAACAGCTCAGCTATCACCGTCTTATCGCGTAGGTGCTGAACTGGAGAACGTGGCTGGTACAGGTCAGCTAAGTGGCACGAAATCAGCTGAACTCACGGTGTCTTTATCTTCTGTGCTGGAGCTAGGTGGGAAAAAACAAGCCAGGGTTGATGTGGTTGATCAAAAGCTGGCATTGACGCAAATAAAAAAACAGATTGCTTCGCTTGATTTACTCAGTACGGTCACCAAAAATTATATTCAGTTATTGATTGATAAACAGCGAATACAGCTTGCTAAAGAAGAAGTCTCTCTTGCTCAAGCCACGGCTGATGAAGTCAATAAACGTGTCAGGGCTGCGATTGCGCCTAAAGCTGATTATGCCCGTGCAGTGGCCGCCGTTGAGCAGGCCAGATTAAATGTCTCACGTGTCGAACAGCGAATGCATGCCCATAAAATGGCTTTGGCTAATCTATGGGGTGAGATGCAGCCACAATTCAATAACGTAGCTGGATCACTGTTTGATTACGGCAGCAGTAGATCGTTTGATTCACTGTTTGAGATGGTCAAAAATAATCCGTCGCTGGCATTTTTTGCTGCTGAAACACGTTTAAAAGAATCTGAAATTCGTCTGGCAAAAACCCAACAGCAGGCCGATATCGATTGGTCGGTTGGTATCAGGCGAAATGCTGATATTGATGAATCTGCCTTGGTAGCAGGGTTTTCTGTGCCGTTATTTGCAGAAAAACGTGCTGAGTCAGCAGTGAAATCAGCATTGGCAGCAAGAAATGAAATAATGTTTCGCCAACAAGACTTTCTGCTGCGTATACATACACAACTATATCAGGCATATACAGCACGGGAGCAGGCCATTAGCTCCGCCACAACCTTGCGTCAATCCATCATCCCACAGTTGACCGACGCCTTAACTCAAACCAAAACAGCTTATCAGCGGGGCCTGTATAGCTACCTTGATTTCCTGACAGCAAGACAAGAGCTGCTGAATGCCAAGCGAGATCTTATTGAGGCATCAGCTGATGCCTTACTGCTGGCGGCGGAAATTGAACAGCTGACAGCTGAGCCGTTGTTAATCGATCAAAAAACTGAGGGGACAAGTTATGAATAAGCGAGATATAACCTTTCCTTACTGTTTAATGTTCATCGTGTTTTCTATCTGGGCGCTGTTATCTGTAAAGACCGCTTTTGCCGATGAAGATAAGCATGAACATGAACACGCTGGTCATCATGATGAAGAAGTCAGTCATATTGACGAGGACATGGCTTCATTAAATGCCATCTCGACAGCCATTGTCAGTGGTGGTGATATTAGCAAAACACTCACCCTATACGGTATCGTGACCCTGTCTCCTGAACATACCAGCCATGTGACGGCCCGATTCGCCGGACGAATAACGCGTGTGTATGTTGAGTATGGTGATACGGTGAAAAAAGGTCAGGTATTAGCCAGCGTAGAGTCGAATAGCAGCTTGCAGACCTACAATGTCACCGCGCCATTGTCAGGCAGTGTGATAGCCAAACATGCCAATGCCGGTGAAGTCGTCTCTGAGCAGACTTTGTTTACGATTACCGATACATCGACCTTATGGGCCGAGCTCAAGGTGTTTCCTTCTCAGGCGAGTCAGGTTAAAGCAAAGCAAACAGTGATTTTACAGAGCGATGATATGCAAACCCATTCTGTTATTTCCCAGCTTCTGCCAAATACTGATGGTGAGCCATTTAGAATCGCCAGAGTGAAATTCAAAAATCCTGATGATGACTGGTTTCCTGGTTTGCTGGTGGGGGGGCAGGTCCTTATTGATAAGCGCGAAGTTAAAGTCCGTGTCCCGTTATCTGCCTTGCAGCAATATGAAAACAAAACAGTCGTTTTTATCAAGGAGAGTGACGCTTATACACCACAGCCAGTGGAACTGGGGATTCAGGACGCACAGTACGCAGAAGTGCTGTCAGGTCTCAATGCCGGTCAGCAAATAGTGACTGAAAACAGTTATCTGATAAAAGCAGATCTTGAAAAAGACGGCGCTGAGCACAGCCACTAAACTCAAGGAGACGTTATGATTACTTCACTATTACGTTTCTCCATTGAGCGACGTGGTTTTATATTGTCACTAATCATCGTACTGATAGCCGCCGGTGCCTGTAGCTATCAGCATTTACCGATTGATGCGGTACCGGATATCACCAATATACAGGTACAGATTAATACCAAAGCAGAGGGATATTCACCGCTAGAAACCGAACAACGTATTACTTATCCCGTCGAACGTGCGTTGGCAGGTATTCCTCAACTGTCGTATACACGATCGATTTCTCGTTATGGTTTATCTCAGGTCACCGTGGTATTCAAAGAGGGCACAGATTTATATTTTGCCCGAAATCTGCTGAATAACCGCCTGGCCAGCATCAAAAATGAACTACCTGATGGGCTGGAACCAGAAATGGGGCCGATTGCATCCGGACTGGGTGAGATTTTTGTTTATACCGTTTCGGCCGATCCAGAAGCCAGACAGGAAAATGGACAGCTGTATGATCTGACCGCATTACGTGAAATCCAAGACTGGATTATTCAGCCCCGGTTAACGCGTGTACCAGGGATTACCGAAGTCAATACGGTAGGCGGCTATGCCAAGCAGTATCACATCCAGCCTGAACCACAAAAAATGCTGGAGTTCGGCATTAGCTTTGGCGACATCCATCAGGCATTAAAGGCAAATAATAGTAATCGTGGTGCCGGTTATATCGAGCGTTACGGGCAGCAACTATTAGTGCGTTCACCGGGACAGTTAAAAACCATCGGCGATATTCAACAAGTGGTGGTGAAGCAGATGTCAGGCACGCCCATCAAGATAATGGATATCGCTGATGTTGCCATTGGTAAAACGCTCAGAACTGGCGCTGCTACCCAAAATGGCCTGGAAACGGTAATGGGTACGGCAATGATGCTGATAGGGGAGAACTCACGTGAGGTTGCCAAACGGGTTGCTACGGAGTTAAGTAAGATTCAGGCGACCTTACCTGACGGCGTTATTGCTGAAGCGGTCTATGACAGAACCACCTTGGTGGATAAAGCCATTGCTACTGTGCAGAAAAACTTGCTGGAAGGCGCATTATTAGTCGTTGTAGTGTTGTTTTTATTACTGGGTAATATTCGCGCTGCACTCATCACTGCAGCTGTGATACCACTTGCCATGTTGGCAACCATCACCGGCATGGTTCAGGCCGGAATCTCAGCGAACCTAATGAGTCTTGGCGCACTGGATTTTGGCCTGATTGTCGATGGTGCGGTGATCATCGTGGAAAACAGTGTGCGGCGTTTATCGCTGGCTCAGTCTGGCCGTGATTCAGCATTACCGTTAAATGAACGGCTGGCCGTTGTATTTGATGCAACCAATGAGGTGATTAGGCCCAGCCTGTTTGGGGTATTGATTATCACGTTGGTGTATATCCCCTTATTCACCTTGACTGGGGTGGAGGGCAAGATGTTTGAACCGATGGCGGCGACAGTGGTGCTGGCCTTACTGGCAGCAATGGTAATGTCACTGACTATCGTACCTGCAGCCGTGGCTATGTTGATGAAAGGCAAAGTTAAAGAGAGCGAAAGTCTGATTATTTCAGCCACTAAGTCGATTTATAGACCAGTATTGATATGGAGTCTGAAGTTACGTTGGCTGGTGATGTTTGCTGCGCTCGTTTTGGTGATCTTTTCACTGACACTAGCATCGAAAATGGGCACAGAGTTTATTCCTCAGCTCAATGAAGGGGATATTGCCTTACATGCCTTACGCACTACGGGGACCAGTCTGCAGCAATCGATAGATATGCAGGAAGTGCTCGAACAACGGCTGAAACAGTTTCCACAGGTAGACAGCGTCTTTGCCAAAATCGGCACGCCAGAAGTGGCGACCGATCCGATGCCGCCGAATGTGGCTGATACATTTCTAATATTAAAGCCAAGAAAAGACTGGCCCAACCCGGCATTGCCAAAGTCTGAACTCATCAAACAAATCGAGGCAGCTGCAAAGGCCTTACCTGGCAATAACTATGAATTCACGCAACCGATCGAGATGCGCTTTAATGAGCTTATCTCAGGAGTCAGGGCGGATGTGGCCATTAAAGTGTTTGGTGATGATCTGGATAAACTCAAAACAGCAGCTCAATCCATTTTAACTATTATCAGAGATATACCCGGCCAAGCGGATGCCAGACTGGAACAAGTCAGTGGTTTACCGATGGTATCAGTGGAACCCAAACGTTTGGCACTATCCCGTTATGGCCTCAGTGTGGATAGCTTGCAGACGATGTTAGCTACAGCTATTGGTGGCCAGGATGCAGGGGTAATTTATGAAGGTGATCGACGTTTTAAACTAGTAATAAGACTAGATGATGAACAGCGTCAGAATATCGCTTCATTAGGTGAGCTACCGATTGCATTACCATCCGGTAGTTATGTGCCTTTATCTGAGGTAGCGACAGTTAAACTTGTCGATGTGCCGAGCCAAATCTCGCGTGAAAACGCGAAACGCCGTGTTGTCGTCACAGCCAATGTCAGAGATCGTGATTTGGGTTCCTTTGTGCAGGAAGCACAGCAGAAGCTCGATGAACAGCTGACATTACCTGACGGTTACTGGCTGGAGTTTGGTGGTACCTTTGAACAGTTAGCCTCGGCCAGTCAGCGGTTAGCGATTGTAGTCCCGGTAACGTTATTCGGTATTTTGTTATTACTGGTGACTATGTTGGGGTCAATAAAGGATGCCGCGATTATCTTTACCGGTGTGCCATTGGCATTAACGGGTGGCATGATGGCTTTACTACTCAGGGATATGCCGCTGTCGATTTCAGCGGCTGTTGGTTTTATTGCACTGTCTGGTATTGCTGTATTGAATGGACTGGTGATGTTGTCATTTATTCGTGATCATTGGCAACAACACGGCGATCTCTATCAAGCGATTGTGGATGGGGCAATGTGTCGTTTGCGTCCAGTCATGATGACTGCGTTAGTGGCCAGCCTTGGTTTTGTGCCAATGGCGTTGAATACAGGCACCGGTGCAGAAATACAACGGCCCTTAGCGACGGTGGTTATCGGCGGTATTGTGTCATCCACCTTACTTACCCTTATCGTGCTACCGGCTTTATACCACTTAGTACATCATCGTAACCGTTAGATAAAAATACAATCAGGGCTGAATGGTTAGACCTGATTGCATTATGGGTAAAAGTCCTGCTTTTACGCAGGCAAATATCGCTGGCGTAGCATGTGTTCTCATCTTTAGAGTTGATGTATGTCACTGACATATAATTAAAAAGGAGAGAGAAATGCAGCTACACCAATTTAATGATCAACACATCCACTGGCAACGACTTGAGGTGTTCGACAATTTTCAATATTCGGTTTTGGATGTTGATCGGGACAATAAAGTGGTAGAAGTGCTATTTAAATTTGCAGCCAATGATCCCATCGTGTTACATCGCCACTGTGCGGTTAATCACACCTTTGTTATTCAGGGTGAGCACTGTCTGTATCATGCTGATGGTACCTTAAAAGAAAAACGTCCAACCGGCTCATATACCATAAGCCAACCTGATAATGAGCCACATAGAGAATGTGGTGGCGATGAAGATACGGTGGTTTTATTTAGTATTCGCGGTACAGAAGGACCGATGTATGAAATCCTCGATGATGAGCTAAATATCCTGGCTGTTTTTACAATGAATGAATTTGAAGGGCTCTATCAGGCACAACAATCTGCCATATCCGCGTAACGTTTTATGCCTCAATGAGGATTATGATAAAAGGGATATTGTCATTGTCGATAAATTGTTTTATATCGTCAGCCCAGATTTATCCATCCCATTGAGGAACAGAATATGAAAACGTTTATCCCCTATTTTGCAGCTATATTGTTTAGCTGTTCTGCATTGGCAGATGATGTGGATATGGCCGGCCTGCAGCTTGGCATGAGCATTGACGAGGCTAAAGGTGCTTTACTGGATTACGGTGTGAATGCCAGTGCGATAGAAGAAGAAAAGCAATATTACACTTACAGTGATGGCGCAAAAACCCATAAAACGCCCAGTTTTATTCATAGCCTTTCAGCCCATATTGAAGAAACCGAGCAAGGTCAGAGCAAGGCAGATAGTTTTAAACTGGTATTCACCCCCTTGCCTAAAGCGGGTCGCTTAGTCGCCATTCATCGCGTCAGACAAAACGATGTTGATCCGCTTAGCGTGGCTGTCTATCGCCAGTCTTTGATAAACCAATATGGTCAACCCTTTGATAATGCCGGACCTCTGGACTGGATTTTCCCAGAAGGCAAAATCAATTGTTTAGGGGCGTCCAGTACACAAATTACGCCACCCCGCACATTAAATGCAGATACGATCATGGGGCTGGTATTCAACAAAGAAGGGAGTCGTTATCAAGTCAATGATTTCCGTAACCCGGAAGTGAAAAGTCTGGATGAGTGTGCGAATTGGATGAGCTTTCAGTTTGGCAGCATGGATGAACAGCCCGCTAGCCATATCACGGCCACCATGGTGGATGTACCCACTTGGGTCAATGCTTATGAAGCGGCTATGGAATGGGTCGGTGAGCTAAAACAAGAAGCCATTGAAGCTCGACAAGCAGGTACAAGAAGCCCGCAATTGTAGTAGGGCAATACTCGCTGATTTATTCCCAGGACGATTGCCTATTGAATTATTAAATAATAATGAATATCATTTGCATGTGTTAATTCAATGCAAGAAGGTGAGTGATGATTGCAGTTATTTATGGTTCAACCACAGGTAATACCTCAGATGCGGCCGTGAAAATAGCGAAAATTTTTGGTGAAGATCAGGTTGAGCTATTTGATGTGAAAGACGTCGGGCTGGCGGCGCTGGAGTTTTTTGACCATATCATTTTTGCCATTCCAACCTGGGATTACGGTGAGGTTCAGGCAGATTGGCAGGATGTCTGGGATGAAATTGATGATACTGACTTTTCCAGTAAAACAGTGGCGTTTTTGGGAATGGGCGATCAATTTGCTTATGCCGAATGGTTTCAAGACGCCATGGGTATGTTGCATGACAAAGTGGTGGCCAAAGGCGCCAAAGTTATCGGGCATTGGCCTGTTGAGGGGTATGAATTTGATGCCTCAAAAGCCTTAACCGCAGATAAGCAGTTTTTTGTCGGTTTGGCTCTGGATGAAGACTGCCAACCTGAGTTGACCGAAGGTAGACTTGAACAATGGTGCGAACAACTCAAATCGAGTTTGTTAAAAGCTGCCTAATCGTTTTCCAGTAGGCCCCAGGTTTGGGGCCGATTTTCTTACATACCGAAATTCTTATCATCGTAAGCCACTCTGAAGGGCAAATGTCGATACAAAAAATCCAGCCAGAAATGGTGTTCATCCACAACATAGTACCTAGCAAAAAGAGGGGATAAGGTACAGAAGTGCCGTCTAGTGATAGCTTAATCGATTATGCTAAGGCAAAGTAAGATTGGCTCTGACTCTGAGTTCATGATTGGTAGACGAAGTCTAATTCTAAAATAAATAAACCATTTAATACAATAACTTAAAAGTTAAAGTTAATTATGATTATAGGGTTGTTTAAGGTGCGTAAAGATGATGATGACCTTGATCGACAAACATTCTTTCTGGGTATATGGCTACTTTGAAGAGACAAAGCTGACTTTGCTTAAAGTAAACGATCCTGTCGATATTGAATTGATGAATGGCCAAATACTGACAGGTCATGTTGAGAGTATTGCCAGAGGCATCTATGACAGCGATAACCCGAAGAGTCGTGATTTTGTGGCGGATGTAAACCCGACTTTTAACTGGGTTCGTCTGGAGCAGCGTATACCGGTGCGTATTGCTTTAGATGAGGTTCCCGATCAGACGCTGGCGGCATGACTTGTACGGAGTAATAATAAAGCTAAAAAGAGCCTGCCGCCACAGGCTCTATCTCGGCGAGTTGACTTAGAGACCGATAGAAAACATCGAGTCGAGATCATGTTTGCTATACACACGAAAAGCCAGCATGGTTTCTGTTTTTGTAATCGCTTCGATATCCACAATTTTACTGGTTACCAGAGTAGCCAGTTCATCATTGTCTTTGACGCGGGCAATCGCAACGAGATCATAATTGCCACTCACAGAATACACTTCACTGATACCGTCGACATCGGCTAAGGTTTCAGCGACGTCAGTGATTTTTGTACGTTCAGTTTGAATCAAAATAAATGAGGTAATCATTTGGTTCTCCGGACAGTTGTACGAGGCTATTTTTTATAAATAAGGGGATAACAAGCTCATAAATGAGTCACGTAGTCTAACAGGCACACTGCGGTTTGCCAGATCCTTATCACTGATGGCTTCACTTTTAGCAATAATCTCATCAAAGTGCTGTGTGAGTTCTTTATTAACTGTATGCGAGAATATCTCAACCCCTAACTCATAATTCAACCTGAGGCTTCGTGGGTCAATATTGGCAGAGCCTACCAATGCGTAATGATCATCAATACACAGTAATTTGCTATGGCAAAAAGGGGCTGGTTGATAAAATATTTCCACATTCCATAAAAGTAGCTCGGTCAACATGTTTCGGTTGGCCCAATGGATATAGATAAGATTATTTTTAGCGGGTAAAACAATCCGCACGCGCACTCCACGCATAGATGCTGACTGCAGTGAGGCAATCATTTCCCGACTCGGGATAAAGTAGGGCGTCATGATATCTACGGTATTTTTCGCTGCAGAAATCACGCTTTGCAATGTTAACGATAAAGCGTCCATTGCTTCATCTGGATCTTCTGGAATAACCCGGCAGTGGTAGCCGTCCGGTTGAGGTTCGGCAGCTGGAAATGGGCAGTCCATTTTGCTTTGACTGGCGATGAGCCAGTCATCATAAAAAATACCGATTAAATCTTTTACTATCGGACCGTTGAAGCTGAAGTGAATATCTGTAATACGGCGCGGCTGCATAGGCATTTGTCGATGGTCATCACTGATATTCATGCCTCCGGCAAAGGCTGTGGTGTTATCTACAATCAACAATTTGCGGTGATTACGCATATTGATATAGATATTAGGTGGCAGAATCCTGGGCGGCGTAAATTTAGCCACTTCTATACCCAGTGCTTTCAGACGTTTAGACGGTTTTTTCCAGGAGTACCACTCACCAATGCCATCAATGATAACTTTCACTTCAATGCCACGATTGACGGCTTCACTCAGGGCATCAATAAATTCATTACCAGTATGGTCTGTTTTAAGAATATAAGTGATTAATAGAATACGTTTTTTGGCTGATTTTATCGCCTCAAGCATGGCAGGGTAAGCTTCATCACCATTATGAAAAATACTGACGTCATTACCAGGAGTGAGTTTGGTTCCTGTAATACGCTCCCCAATACTGTCCAGACCAAAACTATTAATGTGCTGTATTGAGCGTTTGGCATAACCAGACTCAAAAGGAATTTTGAATAAACGTCGTTTAATACTGGAAGCGCGACTCCTTACCCGGTTCACACCGAAGAAAAAGTAAGCGATGGGGCCACCATAAGGAATAAACAGACAGGACATGATCCAGCCCAGTGCTGCGCGGCTGTCACGTTTGTAAAGTAAGATGTGAAAAACACTATAGGCGGCGGGTCCAGCGTGTAGCAAAATTAACAAAAATATATAGACGATATCCATATTCACAACCTGATTGACAAGCGCCCATAGTAACGAACTCTTGGCGATAAAACGATGTAAGCTTGATATACCTCTCACATCATCATGGAGCAGCCATATCCTATGTTTTATCAGGATGGAATGTGTAAGGATGCAAAGAGATTTTTTCTACTTATTTGATTTTGTTATAGTAAATTTCAGATACATAGACATGGAAGGGTGGTCATAGTGGAAGCACCTGCAATACCAAGCGATGAGCAAGAACGCCTCAATGCTTTGTACAATCTGGAAATTCTAGACTCGGAGCCCGAGGCTGTTTTTGATAATTTGACAGAACTGGTCGCGGATATTTTTTCTGTGCCTATTGTGGCCATTTCCTTGATTGACGAATCACGACAGTGGTTCAAGTCAATCCAGGGCTTAGACGTTTGCGAAACCGGCAGAGATATTTCTTTTTGTGGTCATGCTATCTTTCATCAACAAGCGTTTATTGTAGAAAATGCACATGAGGATGACCGCTTTAAGGATAACCCTCTAGTGACAGGACCACCGCATATTGTCTTTTATGCAGGTATTCCGCTCCGATACAAACATAATCAACATCATCATCTATTAGGCACGCTGTGCATTATTGACCGTCAGCCACGAACACTGAGCGAACAGCAAAAACATCAACTTCAGCTATTCGCTCATCAGGTGGAATCATTAATTGAGATGCGTTTAACAGGCCAACGTCTGCAGCAGGCGAACCAGGCAAAATCAGCATTTATGGCAAATATGACACATGAACTGCGTAGTCCAATCGCGGGCGTGATCGGTATGCTGGATATTCTGCAAGGGAGTGAATTAACGGCTGAACAACAGCGTCATATGGATTTGGCCAGCAAAAGTGCCAGACTGCTTCTCAATATTATCAATGACATTCTCGACTTTTCTAAACTGGAAGCCAATAAAGTTCATATCCGTCATGATGCATTTAACCTGACCAAACTATTCGAGGATATATTTGAAAGTTTTCGACTACGAGGCAAGAAAACCGATAAAAGTTATCATCTATCTCTCGACTGGAATGATGATCTGTTGGTCGATGGTGATGCCACACGACTAGAACAAATCTTATTAAACTTGCTCAGTAATGCCGATAAGTTCACCCAGCATGGCCATATTCAGCTAAAAGCCAGTCTTATTGAGCAGTCTGATGACGATATCACCTTGTCATGTCATGTTATCGATAGTGGTATCGGCATCAGTTCTACACAACAGTCTCGTTTATTTGAACCTTTTGAGCAGTTAGATAACAGCTCATCAAAAAGCTTCGGTGGTACCGGTTTAGGTTTAGTGATTTCAAAAAAACTATGCGAATTAATGGGTGGAAATATCACCGTTGAAAGTGAGATCGGTAAAGGTTCTTGCTTTAGTTTCACTATAAAGCTCAAACGCATCAGCAACTCAGAGTCTAAACAAACTCACACCGACACAATTAAACAACCCACCTACCAACCCAGTCTGTCAGATATTCATGTCTTAATTGTGGATGATGACATAACTAACCGCTCGGTTTTAGAATTTTTCCTGACACGTTTAAATGTCCATTTCACGACTGCTGAGAATGGCGTGCAGGCCAGTCAACTGTTAACGGAGCTCGATAGTTATGAGCCAATAAAAATGATTCTGATGGATTGCCAAATGCCCGTCATGGATGGCTACACCACAAGTCAACAAATCAGAGATGGCAAGTTGGGCGAACAATATCAGGATATTCCCATCATCGCCTTAACAGCGAATGCCATGAAAGGTGATGAAGAAAAATGCTTATTAGCGGGAATGAGTGACTATATGGCCAAGCCCATCAAACTCGACTTGTTGCTGGAAAAAATGGTGTATTGGTCAACGCGTACACACCCTCGCTAAATTTATAGATAGGGCTTCTGTCCACATAAAATCGTCTTGATCGCCAGTGCTGGTGAAAAGAATAGAGTAAGCAATCTCCCTATCTCTGTTTTTTAGCCACAATATTGATCTAGTGTGCTCTTTGTAAATCTGTTCGTGATTGCATCTCAAATTGAACAATATGGCTTATGGCAATGTGTAAGCAATTTGTCATGAATAGGCGATATGTGATAACACAGTACTGTGTTTTAACGCGGAGCGAATAGCATGAGAAGAGAAACTGAAAAAAGTATGATTGTTCTCGCACGGCATCGTCTAAAATGGTTAAAAGTCGCCTTAGCGGGCAGGAATGCAGATTTAAATCTTGTTCAAAACACATTTCATCAACTAACAGGCCTAACCAGTCTCAGGTTTGTTCAAGACAATGGCTTAAGTGAAGAAACCATTCGAGAGCTGGCCATCATCGATAATCTCGCCACCCTTAATGTGCAACAGCAACATCCTGAAGTATTGGACAAACTATCAAAAGAAGCTCAGGAATTATCTAAATATCTCGATATGCCCGCGCGTAAATTGTTAGATTTACTCTTCAAACAAGGGGCGCGATTTCATAATCAGGATGCCATCTCAGTGGCTCTTCATCGAGGCCTAATCAGTGATATTCATCATGAAGCTGAAGCCTACGCACGCCTGCAAGAAAGGGAGTGTCGTGATAAAGCATAGCGATAACAATATTAAGCTTGACACTTAAAGACGACCGGTCATATTATTGCTTCATGACATTACAAAAACACATCAAAAAAGAACAAATTCTTAATCATGGCATTCAGTTACTAATGAAACATGGTTATCACGGCACAGGTATCAAACTCATACTCGATACTGTTAAGGTGCCAAAAGGATCGTTCTATAGCTATTTCGATAGTAAAGAAAATTTCACATCCGAGGCGATAGCGCATTACATCGCGCCTTTCATTTCCAGATTACAAGGCTTTTTGGATAATCCGGACTTAAATGGTTATCAGGCTATAAAAGCGTATTTCGACTCTTTGATAACTGACCTGGAACAATCGGATTTTAGCGGTGGTTGTTTACTGGGCGATATGATGGGGGAGATCAGTACCTCCAGTGAGTTATGTCGACAAACATTACTCGCGGCGATCAGTGATTATTGTCAGCTCATAAGTCAAGGGCTCAGTGATGGTCAGGCATTAGGTATTATTCGTGATGATATGTCTGCAGATAACATGGCAATGCTGCTGTTCGATCAATGGCAGGGTGCGTTACTGCATATGAAAGTGGAAAGATCGACAGCCCCGTTATCACGTTGTTTATCGCAATTACTGGACGACTATTTTCTTCAACGTTAAATGACGTTGATTTTTTTTACCCGGTTATAAAGACGACCGGTCATTTTTTAAGAGGTGACAAGATGAATAAATATATTATCGAGCGAGAAATTGCAGGTGCAGGTGATTTGACCAATAATGATCTGGACCAGATAACGGACAAATCCTGTTCAATTTTAAGAGAGATGGGGCCGGAAATTGAGTGGGTAGAAAGTTATGTGACAGATAATAAAATATATTGTGTATACAAAGCTGAAAGTAAGGATTTAATCTTGCGTCATGCAGAGCAAGGTGGTTTTCCTGCCAACGCTATCTCAGAAGTCAAAAATATGATTAAACCAAAATAAATACTGAGAGAGAACACACCCTACATAGAAAAGGGGAGAGAAATGAAAAATAAAACAAAAGTCACGTTAAGCGCCGTGACTATAGCCATCGGCACCTTGTTGATGCTGAAAGCCAATGCGGAAGAATACCCAGTAAAACAAGTGAGTGAGGGTATTTATTATCACCAGGGTGTTCAAGAAGATGCGAATCGGGACAATAAAGGTGAAATAGCCAATACTGGTTTTATCATCGGTGAAAAGTGTATTGCCGTTGTTGATACCGGTGGCAGTTACCTTGAAGGGAAATCGCTTTTAGCAGCGATACGCGACAAAAGTGATTTACCGATTTGTTATGTCATCAACACGCATGCTCATCCGGATCATTTTTTAGGCAATGCAGCATTCAAAGAGACTGAAGCAACCTTTATTGGCAACGATAAAATGCCAGCTGCAATCGAAGCCCGAAAATCGTTTTATGAAACCCGTTTCAGTGACATTCTGGGGCCTCACTTTGAAGGCACAGAGTTTATTGAGCCCACCCAATTAGTGAGTGTGGATAACCCCATCACCATTGACTTGGGTGAGCGTGAACTGGTTCTGACCAGCTATCCCACCTCACATACAGATAATGATCTGACGGTGCTGGATAAAAAAACCAAGACCTTATGGACCGGCGACCTATTATTCGTCAAACGTATTCCGGCCCTTGATGGCAGCATCAACGGTTGGCTGGCCACGATTGAAAAGCTCAAAGCCATACAATTAAACGCCGTTATTCCTGGTCATGGGCCAGCACAATATCAGGACTGGCAACAAGCCTTTGATGCTGAGCAGCATTATTTCTCGACTATACGTGAGCAAATCAGGACCATCATTAATGATATGGGGACGATTAGTGATGCGACGCAGACTGTCGGCCTGAGTGAGAAGGGCAAGTGGCTGTTATTCGACGACTATCATAAACGCAATATCACAGCGGCTTTTACTGAACTGGAATGGGAATAACCGAATGAACACATTATTTAAAAATATGGGGCTTACTGCTTTGTTGAGCTTCTTTTTGTTGCCTGTTTTGAGCATGGCCGCTGATGAGCCTCAGGAGCAATGGCAAACCCTCAAAGAAATCTATTTTGAAAATAAAACGATTTTAGAAGATGCTGATGACTGGTTAGTGATAGAAGCACCTAAAAGAGCAGAAGATGCGGCGATAGTGCCAATCCATCTCTATTCAAAAAAAACGCAAACCGCCAGTTCTTATATCAAAAATCTGCATGTATTTATTGATAATAATCCAATGCCGTATTCGGCTAACTTCCATTTGTCACCTGCATTAGAAACGGTGGATATCTCTACCCGTATGCGCGTGGATCAATACACCTATATTCGAGCCATAGCAGAAATGAACGATGGCAGCCTGCATATGGTGAAGCGTTTTGTGAAAGCTTCGGGTGGTTGTAGTGCGCCAGCAGCAAAAGATCAGGTCGCAGCCATGGCAAGACTGGGCAAAATGCAGATTCGTTATCGTGATGGTGACTCTGATGAGGCGAAACCAGTCCAGGTGGTCATCAGTCATCCTAACAATAGCGGTCTGCAAATGGACTTAAAAACCCGTGGTTATATTCCGGCACATTATGTCGAAAAAATGCAGATTACGCTGGATGATAAGGTGTTGATGACCATTGATACTGGCATATCGATTAGTGAAGATCCCAGCATGCGTTTTATGCTGCCCGCCGGGAAAGCAGGGCATGGTTTGCTGAAAGCAGAAGTAACCGATAATAAAAAGCAGATCTATACGATAGAAAAGCATATTTAATAGTGTTCTGACTGACAGGGATGTCAGTCAGTGAATGAATATTTCCAGTTGATGTGTTCAGCAGGCATCATCTGATTCACACTCAGTCGAATCATCCCGGTTGGATCGCTGGCCGGTCCTATCACAACATAACGTCTGCCTGATTCGGTATAACCTATACCTCGTGCCGGATTAAATTCAGTAATTGGGCTGCTGTTACGTAAAGTAAACGGCAGCAGCTCATCTTCTGCATCAACAGGCTTGAATGGAGGCACGGTTTCAGGACGTTGACGGAGCCCAACAAAAATTTCCTCACCACTTGGCAGAATCAGAATATTCCAGTGATAAAGCGTCATCACCGTATCAGCAGCACTTGTCATTTATTCAGCAACTTCATGGCGATGAGATAAAAAATACACAGGACAATCTTCAGGTTTGAGTGGTGGACTATGATAATAGCCTTGAAAGATATCACAGCCCATTTCAAGCAAGGCTTCACGTTGTTCTTGTGTTTCCACGTATTCTGCTACCACAGAGACTTTTTGAGCTTTACCTAAAGCACTGATGGTGCGAATGATATCGGCATTCGTTGAATTAGTTAGAACATCACGTGTGATTGATCCATCAATCTTAATCGCATTTACTTTAAAGCGACGCATATGTAACAGTGAGGAATACCCCATGCCAAAATCATCCATAGCCAGATGAATGCCTATATCGCTGATTTCTTGTAATATTTTCTCAACTTGCTGTGAATCAGAAATTTCTGAAGACTCGGTAATTTCCAGCTCAATTTCTTCAGGATGAAGTCCGTACTTAGTGACACAGCCCGATAAAAAAGTCGGTAAAGCATTATCACTTAGCTGTAGTGGGGATATATTGATGGCCATTGTCAGGTTCTGGTGGCCTAAAGCATTCCATTTCGCCTTAGTGATACAGCAGTGTTCGAATACCCAACGACCTAATTTATTAATATAACCACTATCCTCAGCTAGCATGACGAGCATGGCAGGAGACACAAAACCATATCTTGGGTGTGTCCAGCGAACCAGTGCTTCAACCCCAGCAATGTGGCCGGCACGATGATGCTTGGGTTGGTAAACAACCGTTAATTCATCATGGTAAATTGCCTGACGCAAGTCATAGACCAGATCTCTGGCAATCATTCCAACCTTGTCTTGCCTGCTGATAATTTGTTGTTTGGTCTGGCCATTATGAATAATGGTATTAGTAGCCTCTTCAAAAGCCAATTGCTCTTGCTGATGTCTGTATATCTCGGCGTTGCGAACAAAAGGTAAATAGAGGAGTGTACTGATACTGATTGTCAACAATTGCAGCGCGACCCCAAGCCATGATTCAGTGAGTAACCATGCAGACAAAATGGGTGGTGTCGTCCAGGTGACACTGTTTGGGTTAACTACATGCACCAAGCCTGATTGGAAAGCCAGTAATGAGACAGCCATTAATGACAAAGGCACCATAAAAAAGGGAATTAAATAGCGTGGGTTGAGAACAATCGGTAGGCCGTAAATTAGAATATCATTGATGTTAAACAGACTAGGGATGATCGAAATTTTGGCGACTTTATTTTGCATGCCACGGCGTGTCGTGATCAAAATAGCAATCACTAAACCTAGCGTTGCACCAGAGCCTCCTATCAAAACAAAACTGTCATAAACAGGACGTGTCACCCAGTCAGTACTAATGGCTGCAACATCATTAATAAAAAAAGCGCCTTGATGGTAAGATTCAATAGCGATACCACCATGAACGCCAATAAACCATAAACCCTGATTAACTAATACCGTCAGTGTGCTTAATATCCATGCGCCATAACCCTCAGCCTGAGCCCAATGCGTGAGGCCATCGTACACATCAGGAAAATCAGGTAACAAGTTTATAAATACTGCCACTACAAAAAAGAAAACCCCGACAATAACAATGGTCGGGGTCAGGCGCATGGCGTTATAAAAGGCGGTGTCTGATTCGACGGATAAGTGTAATAAATCCAGCAGCCGTTTATGGGTTAACCAACAGATCATTTCAGCCGTTGCAATCCCTAAAATGACCGCCAGTAGCATCGACTCGATACTAAAGTCGATAGCAGAATATCCCAGCAAGCTAGTCACGATAATGTAATTAATAGCCGCACTGATAGCGACCATTAATGGTGTCGGCATATCGCTTTCGCTGTTGCTGTTACTATTAAGTCTGTAGACCAATTGCACTGAAATAATGGCTGTCAAAGCCAAAGCAAAAAAGCTAAAGGTCAGCTCACTGATACTGAGTAGTGGGGTTTTCCATGAAGCACCAAACAGCGAATTCATCAATTGTTGGTAGGCAGCCCATGGCAGATAAATGAGTAAATCCAATGTCACCCGTAGAAATGTCAACGGCAGTAATGAAACAAAACTATTACGTGTAGCTACTATCCATAACAGCATTCGTTGTTTCAATATGCTTCTCCCTAAAGACATTTCTAAAATTTTTCCAATTGGAACATATACACTAATAAAAAGCAGTGAATCGCTTCATAAATTTATATAAATCATAATCTAAGCGTGATGATCTAATCTTGTTTTTATCTGTTGATAAATGTATCACATGCTTCAACATTACCTGTGTCATAACCTGTTTTAAACCATTTAACCCGTTGCGCCGAGCTACCATGGGTAAAGGCATCGGGTCTAACAACCCCAGTGGCTTGTTTTTGTAAAGTATCATCCCCGATAGCACTCGCGGCCGTTAGGCCTTCCTCCAGATCACCGGCTTCCAGCAGCTGTCTTGATTCATTAGCATAGTGTGCCCAGATACCGGCAAAGCAATCGGCCTGTAATTCTTGTTTGACAGAGAGTTTATTCCATTCCACCTGACTCATTTTGCTGCGGGCGGCGTTTACTTGTTGTGAAATGCCTAATAAGTTCTGGATGTGATGACCCACCTCATGGGCAATGACATAAGCCTGGGCAAAATCGCCAGGCGCTTTGAACTGATTTTTTAGCTGGTCATAAAAACTCAGGTCGATGTAAACCTGTTGATCGGCTGGACAATAAAACGGACCCATCGCTGATTGTGCAGAACCACAAGCCGAGTTCACCACGCCACGAAACAAAACCAGTTTGGGTGGGGTGTAACGCTGACCATTTTCTTTAAAGATGGCTGACCAGGTATCTTCGGTATCCGCCAGAATCACAGAAACAAACTCAACACGTTCTTTTTCTTCAGCGGTTTCCTGCAAGGGTTCGGAGGATGAGATGGTAGGGGCAGAATCGGTGATACCGAACAAAGATAATAATGCCGGTAAGTTACCTGTAAATGTCGCCAACAGCACAACACCTATCAGCAGAATGGCCGTGCCTTTAAAACCCAGTAATCGAAAGATAGCTGGTAGCAAACGGATAATACCGCCAGAGCCACCACGAACACCTGAAACGCGTTGACTACGACGATCTTCAATATTGCTGCTTTTTTGTCTACCACGCCACTTCATTGTGTATCCTTTAGTAAAAAGGGAGCTTCTAAACAGGTCTGATATTACGGCATTTCGGGTACTGACTACAGCCCCAGAAAAACTGACCGGCATTGTCACCTTTTTTGCTTTGGCGTTTAACCATTTTATGGCCACAGCGAGCACATAGTGGTTCGTTCGTTTGCTGCCGCTCAACTAATTGCTTTACATGTGCCACATGTTCTCTGTTTGTTTTCAAGCTGCGTGAAAGGCGACCAGATTCAATTTGAGCAATGATGGCGTCCTTTTCTGCCGGCGTCAGCACAGGATTTGTTTTTGATTTTATATAGCGAGCATAGCCCAAGCCATAAGTCACATTATCTGGCATCGGTGTTTTAAAGTGGCTGTCACCAATAAAAACAATGACGGAAAAGACGTGTTCGTCTCTTAAGTCGAGCAAGGTTTGAAGTGTTTTGAGGTGTTTATGATTTTGATGAAGTGGATTTTGAAAACGGTATTTGTGCTTATAAAGTTGCTGAGTCCAATTTTTCTGAGAAGCACTGCCAAATATCCAGCCGCGAATATTTTTGGTTTCTACGACAAACACGCCATAAACAGAGACAATAATGTGATCAATCTGAGTTGTGCCATCTTCTGTCGGCAGAGTCACGTTTTTGATTAAATGATAATGCTGTTTATCCAATTGCCATCGGGCAATCACGTTGACCATAAACTCACCCAACATGCCTTTGAACCAGGCTGAGCGAATAACGGCCAGACAGATAAATAACGGAATGAAATACCAGAGAGACAATAATGAAGCGAATATCGGAGTGAAGTCCATTTCAGCACCTTGGTGTTAATGTTCCAAGGTCATACAATGCACAAAAAAGGAGGGATAAACAAGCGGGCTGGAATAGAAGAGGAGATTTTCTTGGTGGGTGCTGAGGGGATCGAACCCCCGACCCTCGCCTTGTAAGGGCGATGCTCTCCCAGCTGAGCTAAGCACCCCAAGAAAGCGAGGCATTCTACAACATCTTTTTGAAGTTTGCTCGAAAAAAATGAAGAAATTTTTATCTTTGTTAGGGATTATTTTTAAGCAGATTAACTAAGTGATTGATTCACCGTTTAAAGCCTGATTAAAACCATTTCTTCCAACGGAATAAAATTAATAATATCAGAGCTACAACAGTCAGCATGATGATGACATCAGTAAAAGCATGACTATCATTCGCGCCTGGAATGCCACCCACATTAATCCCCAATAACCCTGTAACAAAGCTTAAAGGCAAAAAAACAGCCGCAATCACAGACAGCACATACAGACGTGCATTGAGTTGTTCAGCGGTTTTACTATGCAGCTCTTCCTGAACCAATACAGCCCGTTCACGCACAGCGTCCAGATTTTCGATGTAACGAATCAGCGTGTCACTGATTTCATGAATCTGAATCCGATCATAATCAGATAACCAGGATATCTTCTCCAATGTCAGGCGAGCCAGGGCATCCCGCTCTGGTGCCAGATATCGGTGCATGCTAATCACTTGTCGACGCAGCTGAGCAATATTATCGTGTAAGTTTTCTGTATTGCCTGCCAAGACAGCGTCTTCGTAGTCTGCAATCATATCTTCGAAACTGGCAATCGTATCTGACATGCCATCGACGGTCAGATCAATTAGCTTAATTAAAAATTCAGCACTGTCTTTCGGGCCGATACCTTGATTAAGTAATTTATCCAGCTCAGCAGCAGAAGACGACATTTCACGACGTGTTGTCACAATAATATGTGGGTCAATCCAGACACGAATAGAAATCATATCGTCACAATGAGCGTGCTGATTGTGATTGATGCCACGTAAGGACATCAGCAAACCATTGTTTATTGACGTCGTGCGAGGGCGTGTTTCATCTTCCAATAAGGCATTGGCAATAACGCTGTCCAGCCCAGACTGCTCAAGTAACCAGCGTTCGGCATCAGGATGGGTATAGTCAAAATGTAACCAGAGCACACCATGATCAGCTTGCCATGCCGGTAGATCCGTCTCATTCAGTTCGCTGCTTCCACCTCGACCATCCAGTAAATGTGCAAAAGCTAAACCTGATGAATTGGACATAACACGGATATTCCCAAGCAATTGAAAAAGTGAGCTTAGCATAACAGGGGAGTGGCAGAGCCAGAATAGAGCTCAAAAAATGTTATCTCTTGAGACAATAAAAAAGGGAGCCAATGATGCCATTGACTCCCTTTAAAACTAAATAACTAAGGCTATTTAGCGAAGTGTTCTACTGAACAGATTTAACGCCAGTTGATAACCGATTTGTGCCGTTTGAGCATCATAACGTCCACCATCACCTTCATCACGCATAAACGCATGCTCAGCATTAAACTCATGCCAGGTAAAGGTGATATCCGTTGCTTTTAGTTCCTGATAGATTTTTAACAAACCATCAGCAGGCACATGGTTATCCTGCTTGCCCCAAATCATTAATAACTCACCTTTGATGTCATCCAAGCGTTCCATGCTGTGCTGGCCAGGTTTGTTGGGGATTTTCTGAATGTGTAAATCCGTCGCGTAGAAACACGCCGTGCCTTTAACTTCGGGTTGTAAAGCTGCACGGAAAGCCAGATGACCACCAATGCAATAGCCCATGGCACCAATGTGACCGTTACACCATGGTTGCGTTTTCACATACTCAATCATGGCGACGTTATCAGAGTCATAACCCTGAACATCTTTCGCTTCTTTATCTGCATTGCCTTTGTCACGACCAGCATCATCGTAGCCCAATACAGTGCCGATAGGGTTCAGCTCATGAAAGACTTCTGGTACTAACACGGCATAACCGTGGCTGGCCATCAATCTTGCGGCACGTTCAATGGGGCCGGTTTGTTGAAAAATTTCAGAGTAGAACAAAATGACTGGGTAACTACCTTCACCTACCGGGCGGTGAATATAAGTACGCATCACGCCAGTAGGGGTATCAAGATCGACAAAGTGGCTTTGAATTTTCATAGTAGGCTCGCTAGATTGCTTGAATGTCTGAAGAACGAAAGCACGCTATTGTACAAGAACTTGTCTGCTTCATCATGGCTGACTTCAGCCGCAAATTTATTAGCATCATTTATTGTTTCTATTAGAGTGTATATCTTCAGATTGAAAAAGTGAAAAATAGTTAATTTTTAAAAAGTCAGGGTAAAAACCTCCCGAAGCGCCTAAGCACCGATTCATTTTTTATAACTGGTTTAATCTCTGTAATTTTAGGAATATTTCCTATATTTACTCTGTGCGATGCGTAGTAAATTTGCGTAACCTTATGTGAATATTTGTGAACATGCTCGCAGAGTTTACCCAGAACTTGTGACAAGCAATCTTACTGCAAACCATCACAAAACATAAGGTGTAGTTAATCTGGCAGCTTATCTAACAAGGGGAGCAGGCAATTGAGTGACATAGCCTTACACCATGAATCAGACGTAAGTATTCTGGGTAATTTTGAAGCAACACGTGACTCCATCGTCACCGACCTTTATCGTACACACAACAGCTGGTTAATGGGCTGGCTCCGCAAGAAAATCGGCTGTAGTTTTGATGCCGCTGATTTAATGCAAGATACCTTTTCCAAAATTTTGCAAAAAGATGATCTGGGCAGCATCAAAGAACCTCGAGCCTACTTGACTACGGTTGCCCATGGCCTCATGGTCAACCATGTTCGACGCAAGGATATTGAAAGAGCTTATCTCGAGGCATTGGAAAATATGCCCGAAGTTGATGTTCCCTCACCTGAGTCTCTCAATATTATGGTAGAGACCTTAGCTAAAATTGATGAAATGTTGGATGGCTTGCCTGAACGAGTTCGCAGTGCCTTTCTATGGTGTCAGCTCGAAGGACTGTCGCACGCAGAAATTGCTTCACGACTCTCGGTTTCAGTCAGCTCGGTTAGACAGTACATCGCTAAAGCACTACTGCATTGTTTAAACATGGGTAACTAATTATTTTTTATGGCCCGTTATAGTAACGATGTTATCCACGAAGCAACCAACTGGTTTGTTGAACTGACTTCAGGCGAAGCGACAGACGCAGATCGCAAAGAATGGCAAAGATGGCTAAATGCTTCACCAGAAAACAGACAGGCATGGCAACAAGTTGAAGCTATCACCAACCGGTTTATGGGGCTGGATTCAAAAACCAGTATCGCCGTATTAAATCGTCCGATTGATACCAAAGACATCAAATCACAAGAACGTCGCCAAGTCATTAAAACCCTCAGTCTTATGCTGGCTGCTGGAACGGCAGGGTGGTATGGCTATAAACAAAAGCCTTGGTATTTATTAATGGCAGATTATTCAACGGCAGTGGGTGAAATTAAACGCCTCACCTTAGACGATGGCAGTCTGCTTGTTTTAAATACTGATACCAAGGTAGCTATTGATTTTAGTAACCAAGCTAGAACAATCAGGTTACTGCAAGGTGAAATCTACATTGAAACGGCACAGGAGCAAGACCGGAATTATCGTCCTTTTAGTGTAGTTACTGATCACGGTACGGTCACAGCTTTAGGCACTAAATTTAGCACTCAAGTTAAGTCTAAACACAGCTGTGTCAGTGTGTATCAGGATGCGGTAGAGGTCAGACCTTGTGATGAGTTAGACAATAACGTTGTGGTCAATGCGGGTGAATTGGTCACATTTAATACGGCCTTTTCTCAGCAGAAGCAGCTCATAGATAGGGCATCAATGGCATGGATAAATGGATTTATTATCGCCGATAAAATGCCATTGGCTGACTTTGTTGATCATCTATCACGTTACCACTCAGGCATCTTACGTTGTGATCCTGCTGTTGCTGATTTAACTATCTCAGGTGCGTTCCCAGTCAATGATGTCAATGCCGCCTTAACCAGCACCAGTGAAGTCTTAGCAATACGAATAGAACGCTATACCCGCTATTTTGTGATGATTAAACCGGCCTGAAACATAAAAACAAGGTGGATAGAGACTTGAATACAACAAATGAAAATAGTCTTAAGAGGCAAGTAAATACACTTTCTGAAACCGCACACACCTTAAGCCCTGCTTTGATATGGAATGATGCAAATTCGTTATGACTATCTCAACTATTGAACCGTTTAGCCAAACTTATGAAAACCACCATAGTTGGATATATAACTGGCTATGTAAAAAATTGGCCTCGCGTGATGATGCCGCTGATCTGACGCAAGATACGTTCGTCAAAGTATTGCAAAGGGACATGCCAGAAGACATTATCGAACCGCGAGCCTACTTAACCAAAATTGCTCATGACTTGATGGTGAATTTTTACCGTCGAAAATCCTTAGAACAGGCCTATATAGAAGCCATCAGCCAACTGCCCGAGGCTATTACGCCAAGTAGCGAAGAACGACTACTCTTGTTAGAAACCTTGCAAGAAATTGACGAAATGCTCACTACATTGCCAGATCATGTCAGAGAGACTTTTCTACTGTCACAACTTGACGGCATGCGTTATAAAGACATTGCTGCCAAGTTAAATGTTACCGAGCGTACCGTTAAACGCTATATGGCACTTGCCTTCACCCACTGTCTCACTTTCGCTGTTTAACGATGTCCTCAAATTCAGTCAATATTCCAGAACATGTCATTAAAGAAGTCGTCATGTGGCTAGTCAAAGTACAAGACGACGATCTTACTTCGCAAGAACAACAAACATTACTCGCCTGGCGAAATGAAAATCATCTGCACGAACTTGCTTGGCAGCGTGCTGAAAATCTCGGCATGACCTTGCAGAAAATACCACCTGATTTGGGCAAACAGGTACTTGGTCGATCAGCAACAATGGATAGACGTGAATTTGCCAAACATCTTGGCCTGTTGCTCACGCTCGTTCCAATTGGTGGCATAACGTATAAATATGCCCCATGGCAAGCCGTCTTAGCTGACATTAAAACAGCTACCGGTGAGCAAAGAACAATTCAATTAGCTGACGGCAGCCAACTCATGCTTAACACGGATAGTGCTGTCGATTTAGCATTTAATGATACTCAGCGTTTGGTGAAATTATACCGAGGCGAAATTTATATTAAGACGGCTAAAGATTCAGCTCAAAGACCTTTCTTGGTTCAAACTGCACAGGGGCAACTTCATGCGTTGGGTACTGAGTTTGTGGTACGTCAGCACGCCGACTATAGCTATTTAGGTGTTATTGATAGTGCGGTTGATGTCTTACCCAAAGATGACCCACAGCAAAACCTGATCATCGAAAAAGGTCAACAAACGCGTTTTGATTCGACAGGTATAGAGGCGCCATCCCCATTAGATGACAATGCCAATGCCTGGATACACGGCGTTATCTACGCTGACAATATGCCGCTCAGCGAGTTTATTAGTTATCTAAAACGTTATCGAACAGGTGTGATCACCTGTGATGAGTCATGTGATGACATTTATGTCTCAGGCTCATTTCAAATTAACGACCCTGAGCACATCCTGCATGTATTAGAAAAAACAAGACCAATAGAAATTGAATGGCGAACTCGTTTCTGGGCAAAAATCAGCAAAAAACAACATTAATTTAAAAAATCGTGTCCCCTTTTTAATCCTTAATTGACCTAGTAATTAAGAATCACTTAATTATCCAAGGTTAACTATGTTGAAACGTACAATTTCCAGTGACAACAGCTTTATTAAATTCACCATCATCATGGCGATATTGGCCTTTTTCTATCTACCGCCGCTTTCTGCCGATACAGCACAACTCGCTGACAACGAAAAAGGCAATGAAACAGAAAAAGCTAACCGTGATTACAATATTCCCGCTGGCCCACTCTCCAAAGCGTTATCGACTTATACCGGTATCAACGGCTTTACATTCTCGTTTGACCCCAGCCTCACCCAGGGCAAAACCACACAAGGGTTACAAGGTAGCTACAGTTTAGAAGAAGGCTTTGAACAATTATTAAAAGGCTCCGGCCTGATGGTTATACCTGATACCGACGGTGGCTATTTTCTGGTGCCAGGCCAAGAAGAATTACCAGCTCTTGGTGATGACCGTCTAATTCTGGATACCGTCCAAGTCAGAGCACAACGATTTTATGAAGTTGGACCACTACCTGGGCTTGGGCTTACCAAAGACGAAATCCCCGGCAATGTACAAAGTTTAACGGCAGAAGACATTAAAGAAGCTCATTCATTAAGCATGACCGACCTGTTTAATCAGAAGCTGCAAGGTGTCACAGTTAATGATTACCAAGGTAATCCATTCCAGATGGATATCCAATATCGTGGCTTCACGGCGGGCCCACAAATAGGTACTCCTCAAGGGTTGAGCGTTTTCTTTGATGGTATCCGTGTTAACGAACCCTTTGGTGATGTCGTCAACTGGGACATGATCCCGATGAATGCCATTTCGAGTGTGGACGTATTTCCAGGGTCAAACCCGATTTTCGGTCTGAATACTTTAGGTGGTGCATTTACGGTTAAAACTAAAGACGGTTTTAACTATACAAAAAGCGATGTTCAACTTTTAGCCGGCTCGTTTGATAGAAAACAGTTACAAGTCGATAAAGGCTGGAATAACGGCACTATTGCATTCTATGGTGCCGGTAGCTTCCATGATGAAAATGGTTGGCGTGATAACTCCCCTAGTAAAGTCAATCAAGTGTTTGGTAAGGCCAGCTACCGAGGCGACAAAATAGACATGAACCTCAGCACCCTAATCGTCAAAACAAAATTAGTCGGTAATGGTTTAAGCCCTGTTGAAGAGTACGAAGACGACAGTGAAAGTGTCTTTACCTCACCTGACAAAACAGATAATGACTTACAGCAATTTCAACTTTCGGGTGCCTATCAGGTAAATGATACGTTTAGTGTCACAGCACAAGTCTATCGACGTAATAGTGATCGGCATCAGATTGGGTCTGATGTTGTGACTGATTATGACCAAGAGCTGATTGCAAAAAGTTTACCCGCTGAGGGTGACGAGTATACCTGCTTGTTTAATAGTACGAAGTATGACTTGCCTGATTACTATGTTTTACCGATTGAAAATTATCAGCCATATGTAAATGATGAATTGACATTTAATAACCCTGCATCAATGTTTATATTAAATGATCTTTATACGATGACTGATGCACAAATAGAGGCAAACTACGGAGTATATAAAAATACCGACCTACCTAGTTATTATGTTGATGCTTTAAAAGGAGTTTTTGAGGAGTTCCGTAATTTTAGAGAGGAAAATACATACAACCGAAATGGAGAGCAAGTATCACCTGTTGGCAGCGTTAATGCAGATTATTTTGATCAAAGCTCCTATGACGCATCTTTTTTTTCTGGAGATTTAGTAGCGGGTAGTGGTGGCTTTGCAGCAGTTGGTTCATTAACTAATTTTTTCTTTACTAAAGATGAAAATGGTGTAATCACAAAGAATTATTTAGTGGTTGCAAAAGCGGTTAATGAAGATGCTTGCCTTACAACAAGAGCTAACGTTAATAATTACGAAATTACCGACCCTGATACAGGTAATCCAGTTTTTATAGATGGTGCTGGCTTAAATCAATCCGGCTATGTAAAGGGCACGCCGACCGCTATTATCACCGATAATCAAATTACTCAAAGTACCGATGGCGCTTCTATCCAGTTTAACTGGAATCTGGATAAACATAAATTTATGGTCGGTATGTCGATTGATGATGCCAGTGCGGAATACCGTAATAGTCAACGGTTGGGTTTTTTCACTGTAAACCGTGAAGCGTACTTAGATCCTGATAGTGCTCACCCGCAATTTTTAGCGGCCTTTGACCCTTTAGAAAATAGTAACTTTAGTGGCACCAATACCACAAAAAGTATTTACTTTAGTGAAACTTGGAATCCCGTTGAGAACTGGAACTTTAATTTCTCCGGGCGTTACAACGACACCAAAACAAAAAATAAAATCGCCACACGTTTTGGAGGCTATGGCGCCAACTACTCTGTTACTGACTTAATTGGCGAGCCGGATCAATACAATGTCTGTCCTGATGGGGATTGTACGGGTGTTGAGACCAACTTTAGACGATATCGTTTGGATGACACATTAGAAAAACCTGAGACAGAAGAGTTTAGTTACTATTCGTTTAATCCATCAATTGGTGCAACCTGGCAAGCAAAAGAAACACTCAATGTGTATGCCAACTGGTCACAAGGTACCCGTGTTCCAAGTGTGATTGAGTTGGGCTGCGCATCAGATCATACACCTACGGGTGTTTACTATTCTGATGGGCAGGGTGGTCTGTATGAAATACCCAAGAGCGTACTAGAAAAGCGAACCTGTTATCTCCCTAATACACTGTCAGGCGACCCGTATTTACCCCAAATTAAGGCAACATCCTACGATATCGGCCTTAGAGGTTTAATCGGTGAAAACCTGCAATGGAATCTGGGCGCTTATCAAACAGATTTAAAAGATGATATCTATTTTGTGGCTGTCGGCGGTGGGTCCGGTTTTTATGACACCATTGGTAACACACGTCGACGTGGTATCGAAGCTGGTTTGTCAGGCCAAAAAGGCAAATGGGGCTTTAGTGTTAACTATGCGCTTACAGAAGCCACCTTTGAAAATAAGTTCATCATGATTAGTGATGATAATGGCACAGCTACTTATCAACCAGGTATCGGTCAGTCAATTATTACTGTTGATAAGGGCGATACCATGCCTGGCGTATCGCGACATAATCTGAATGCGACTGTGACTTATGAAGTTACGCCTAAGTGGCAAGTGGGTATTACCACTGTAATGCACTCTGGTAGTTATGTACGTGGTAACGAAAATAACGATCATGAAGTTGGGCAGGTCCAATACCGAAATCTCGGAGGAAATCAAGTAGCACGTCGCCCAATGACCAATAAAGGTGAATTACCCGGCTACGCTACATTTAACTTCCAGACCAGCTATAAGTTCACGCCCAATATGACAGCAAGCCTGCTGATTAATAACATCTTTGATAAAGAATATTACTCAGCAGGACGATTGGGACGTAACCCATTTTCACCAAGTGTGAATGGGGCGATAGGTCCAGATGGGTATAACCATAATTCCAATGATTGGCTTAGCACGAACTTTATTGCTCCGGGTGCGCCCAGAGCAGCATGGTTAAGCTTTAATTGGCAGTTTGATTAAAGATCATGGAAAGACAGTTAATAAATTCAATTTGAAAAGGCAGACATTTGTGACTGCCGAAAAGAGTTCATATTCAAACGTAGAAATTGGCAAATTTAGGACGTTTGAAATGAACAGGCAGCCACAAATGCCAGTCTATCTTTTGTTGGTGACTAGTCCAGCTCTTCACTCAAGTCATCTAAGGGAAGATGGCTACGTAGCCCAAGGTCATCAGCTTATACGATTAAGGATGGCTATTAATTCAGCTAATCAATGTGACTGATAAAAAGAAAAGGACATCAAAAATAGTGAAGGCGATTAAAAACAAGCAGAAGCATAGGCAATTCGGGATTTCGATATATCAACTTCTAGTTCTCTTCGTCACGCTTAGCATCGTTGTTATTGTATTCATCAATAATTACGAAACCACGGATACCCAACTCACTGCCCAAGAGAATGTGCTCCGTCATGAACTCATCGTGATGCGAAGCGCTATCATCCAATACCACAGTGTCATGAATACCTATCCTCACTCACTAAAGCAGCTTGTTGATACTGGCTATTTGCGAAATATTCCTGTCGATCCCATCACCAATAGTCATGAAACCTGGGAGTTAATAAAACACGCAGAAACTGACGACGTTATTACTGATGTCCGAAGTGGTTCTCGACTTATGTCATCAAAAGGTACCCCGTATTCAGACTGGTAAACCCATGTTTTACAAGTCAATTTAAAAAAAGTCTAAAAAATAATTGTCACTTTCCAATTCTCGATTGGCATACCTAATAGAACAACAAAAAAATAATAATTATTAGTCGGAGAGAAATATTGGAACTGCAAGCAAAGGGCACAATTTGCCTTAAGAAAAAACTATGTCGTTGTTTATCCATCGCCACGATGAGCATGGTCGGTGCCATGTCAATTAATCATCTTGCCCTGGCTGAAGATAACACGGCTGAACAAGTCAAACGTTTTGACATTCCTGCTGGGCCCTTGGGCAAAGCTATCTCAAATTACGCAGCTGAAAATGGTGTGAGATTAACCTTTGACCCAGCTTTGGCAGAAGGAAAAGAAACCCAAGGCCTTCATGGTGAATATTCGGTTGAAGAAGGCTTCCAGAAATTATTAAACGACAGTGGCCTCGAAGCTATTGATGATACAGATGGCGGCTATTTTCTGGTGCCAGGCCAAGAAGAATTACCTGCTCTCGGTGATGACCGCTTAATTCTGGATACCGTCCAAGTCAGAGCACAACGATTTTATGAAGTTGGACCACTACCTGGGCTTGGGCTTACCAAAGACGAAATCCCCGGCAATGTACAAAGTTTAACGGCAGAAGACATTAAAGAAGCTCATTCATTAAGCATGACCGACCTGTTTAATCAGAAGCTGCAAGGTGTCACAGTTAATGATTACCAAGGTAATCCATTCCAGATGGATATCCAATATCGTGGCTTCACGGCGGGCCCACAAATAGGTACTCCTCAAGGGTTGAGCGTTTTCTTTGATGGTATCCGTGTTAACGAACCCTTTGGTGATGTCGTCAACTGGGACATGATCCCGATGAATGCCATTTCGAGTGTGGACGTATTTCCAGGGTCAAACCCGATTTTCGGTCTGAATACTTTAGGTGGTGCATTTACGGTTAAAACTAAAGACGGTTTTAACTATACAAAAAGCGATGTTCAACTTTTAGCCGGCTCGTTTGATAGAAAACAGTTACAAGTCGATAAAGGCTGGAATAACGGCACTATCGCGTTTTATGGTGCCGGTAGTTTTCATGATGAAAATGGTTGGCGTGATAACTCTCCAAGCAAAGTCAACCAAGTCTTTGGTAAAGCTAGCTATCGTGGTGACAAGATAGACATGAACCTCAGCACCCTAATCGTCAAAACAAAACTGGTGGGTAATGGCTTAAGCCCTGTTGAAGAATACGAAGACGATAGTGAAAGTGTCTTTACCTCACCTGACAAAACAGATAATGACTTACAGCAATTTCAACTTTCGGGTGCTTATCAAGTTAATGACACCTTTAGCGTGACGGCACAGGTTTATCGTCGGAATAGTGATCGGCGTCAGATTGGGTCTGATGTGGTGACGGATTATGATGAAGAACTAATCGCAAAGCGATTACCAACTGATGGTGAAGAGTATACCTGCTTATATACCAGCACTAATGAGTATGGATTGCCTGATTATTATGTGCTGCCTATAGAAAATTACGAGCCTTTTGTTAATGATTTAGGTACATCATTTAATCCCGGTACTGGAGGATTCGACGATCCCGCATCCCAGTTATTATTTATAGATGCATACTCGAAAACAGCAGAACAGATAGAAGCTGATTACGGACAATATAAAAATACTCAGATACCTGACGAATATATTAAATCGCTTCAATATGCATTTACTAGTGGAATAAACACTGGTGAATCATTTTCTTATACTAATAGAGAAGGTGAAGTAGTTCCAATATTTGGGGAAGAAAGTGCACAGTTTTACGGTGAGAACACGTTCAACTTCGAATATCTTCCAGTTCAATTACAGAATGGTGGCAGCGGCCTCCCTGTAATAGCGTCAATAGATAATAAATACTTTACGACAGATAACGGAATAACAAAGAACTTTATTGTTTTCTTAGCTGCAGATAATGCTGATGCATGTATCACTACTCAAGCAACAGCTAATGATTATGAAATTACCGACCCTGATACTGGAAACCCTGTCTACATCGATGGTGCTGGATTAAACAGTACCGGATATGCAGATGGCACACCAACGGCGATCATTACTAATAATCAAATAACCCAAACCACAGACGGAGCCTCAATTCAATTTAATTGGAATTTGGATAAACACAAGTTTATGGTTGGGTTATCAATTGATGATGCCAGTGCTGAATATCAAAATAGCCAGCGTCTCGGTTTCTTCACTCTCAACCGTGAAGCCTATCTAGATCCAGATAGTGCGCACCCACAATTTTTAGCGGCATTTGACCCTTTAGAAAATAGTAACTTTAGTGGGACCAATACAACCAAGAGTATTTATTTCAGCGAAACATGGAATCCAGTTGATACGTGGAATTTTAATTTCTCCGGGCGTTACAACGAAACTAAGACAAAAAATAAAATTGCTACGCGTTATGGTCGTTATGGTGGTAATTATTCAGTTACTGACCTCATAGGCGAGCCGGACTGGTATAACATCTGTCCCGATGGTGATTGCGCCGGTGTTCCAACCAACTTCAGACGCTATGATATCGACAACGTATTAAGAGGTGCCGAAACAGAAGAGTTTAGCTACTACTCCTTCAATCCATCAATTGGTGCCACCTGGCAAGCCAAAGAAACCTTGAATGTCTATGCTAACTGGTCACAAGGCACCAGAGTTCCAAGCGTAATTGAGTTGGGGTGTGCGGCAGATCATACACCTACAGGTATTTATTACGAAGACGGACAAGGTGGAAAATACGAGATTCCAAAAAGTGTATATGAGAAACGAACTTGTTATCTGCCTAATACTTTATCGGGTGATCCATATTTACCTCAGATAAAAGCGACATCCTACGATATCGGTATCAGAGGCATTATTGATGAAAATCTGCAATGGAATCTGGGTGCGTATCAAACCGATCTAAAGGATGATATCTATTTTATCACTCTTGGTGGTGGTGCTGGATTTTATGACACGATTGGTAATACACGTCGTCGTGGCATCGAAGCAGGACTTTCTGGTCAGAAGGGCAAATGGGGCTTTAGTGTTAACTATGCCCTAACAGAAGCCACTTTCGAAGATAATTTCTTTATGATCAGTGAAGATAATGGCACAGCTCAATATCTACCTTCTATTGGAAATTCAATTATTCAAGTTGAAAAAGGCGACACTATGCCTGGTGTGTCTCGACATAATCTGAATGCCACTGTGACATACGAGGTGACACCTAAATGGAAAGTAGGTCTAACTACAGTGATGCACTCAGGTAGTTATGTGCGTGGCAATGAGAATAATGATCATGAAATAGGTCAAGTACAGACTAGGAGTGATGGTGTGAAACGAAAACCTATGACTAATAAAGGTGAATTGCCTGGCTACGCTACATTTAACTTTCAAACCAGCTACAAATTCACACCCACTATGACCGCAAGCCTGCTGATTAATAATATCTTTGATAAAGAATATTATTCGGCGGGCCGTTTGGGACGTAACCCTTTTTCACCCAGTGTGAATGGTGCGATTGGACCGGATGGTTATAACCATAATTCTAATGATTGGCTAAGTACTAACTTTATTGCACCCGGTGCACCCAGAGCAGCATGGTTAAGCTTTAACTGGCAGTTTGATTAGGGAATAGAAAAAAACGATTTTCATAGATTAGGCAGACATTTGTGACTGCCAGAAAGGATTCATATTCAAACGTAGAAATTGGCAAATTTAGTGACGTTTGAAATGAAGGGGTGATACAGGCAGCCACAAATGCCTGTTTATTGTAGCTCGTAAGGAGACAGTTATGAAACACAGCACGCTAAAACTCACGATGCTTGCAGCATTAGGATTTACTGCTACGCAGGCAAGCGCCTTAGGTTTGGTTGCTTTACCCGATACTGGGTTTAGTA
>ENA-ORCW01000339-ORCW01000339.1-marine-metagenome-genome-assembly--contig:-NODE-339-length-35455-cov-4.576799_pt1:0-30000 | contig 35455 bp, 24 predicted proteins | sample MGYA00237784_ERZ508517 | MGnify/ENA primary metagenome ERZ508517 (study PRJEB26187, sample SAMN06268979) | marine metagenome | isolation source: Tt ae E1 feedstock associated aerobic enrichment on... | reverse complement strand
ACGTCGTAGCGGGGAACGATGACTCCAATCGACCCGGTCCAGGTGGTCGGCTCGACGAAGATCGGCGAGTCCGGCCCGGCCCCCATGGCGACGTAGTATCCGCCGGACGCCGCAATCCGTCCCATCGTGACGACCATCGGCTTCTTCTGCCGCAATTCCTGCAGCCGGTGGTAGATCTGGTGGCTGTCGGCAACGAGTCCGCCGGGGCTGTCGATCGCCAGGACCACCCCCTTGACGGCGTCATCCTCGGAGACATGTTCGATGGTCTTGAGGATCCTCTCGGTAAACGGCGGCATGATCGTGCCGCTGATCTCCACGATCGCGATCTTGTCGGCCGCAGCGAGATCGCCGGACTCGAACCGCTCGTTCGGACCGTCGCCGGCAGAGACATAGTCCTGATAGCTGGCGAACTGAGCGAGATTGAAGAGGACGGAGATGACCAGACCGAACATCAACAGGCGCAGCAGCAGGCGGCCGCCGGTCCTCCGTTCGATCACGATCATTTCGGGGGGTTTCACGCGGGAAGTCGATTCGTCGCTGGATCGCATGAGAGCTGACGTCACTCTGGGGCAAATGGGGGAGGACTGCTACTTCTTCCGCTTGTGAGGCGGATCGCAGTCAGAGAGCTCGAAACAGGGGCTGCGACCGGTCCGGCCGCTAAAACCGAAACAACCGTACGTCGATACCTCCTGTACCGCGTAACACTTCACCGGATTATAGCGTTTGTTCCCGCAAGTGCGTCAGCGCTCAAAGTACTCGTGCGCCGTATGGGGAAGAACGTTCGGGTTGGCCCGACGGACCGTGTCGTGTCGATCGGGGGGATCCGGTCATCCGTTCATGCGTGGGCGAATCACCGGCCTGTTCGACACGGGACCGGTGCGCCGCACGCCGCGCAGGAGCAGTCGTCATGCCGTCTTGGAAATCACAGTTTCCCGTTCGCAGGGCCTCATTGGCCGCCGCCACCGGACTCATGCTGGGCCTCCCGTCCACAGTGCCGCTGATGGCCCAGCAGCAGGCACCCGGCACTTCGGCCCAGGCGGCCTCGAAAAGCGAAATCACCCGGCAGCTCGAGGCGCTGTACGAGCGAGACGGCCGGCCCATGCCGCAGATGGTCGTGCCCCGCTATCAGCCCCAGCCGGCAGCGCAGGGGCAGGCCGGCACGCCGCAGGCGGGCGGATACGTTCAGCCGACGGCAGGCACCCAGAAAAAGGGCCTGCTGTACCGACTGCTCCCCTCCCGCCTGTTCCGGGACCGTTCCCGCGAGCAGCATACGGTTCCGTCGGCCCCGCCGGTCGAACCGCCGACGATGACCAACCAGCCGTCGCAGCCGCCGGCACCCGTTGCTCAGCAGCCGCGACTGCTTCCGGGGGCCGCAGAGTCGCCGCGTGCCATGCCGCACCAGGCGGGGACACCGCAGCAGCCGGCTGCCATCAGCGCGCAACCGATGGCGCCCGCAGCAGAACAGGTGGCCGAGACTCCGGCCGCTCCGGAGGCGGATCCCCTGCCGTTCCTGGATCTCTCGCCGGCTCCGCCCGCGGTCGAGGACGAACCGGTCGTCACCGCCACCAAGCCGGAAATCATGATCGAAGAACCGGTTGACGTTGAAGAGGTTGCCGAACCTGAGCTTGCACCGAAGCCGGCTCCGGTGGCTGCGACCGCAACCGCGGACGATCCGTTCGACAATCTCTTCCCGGAAGAGCCCGAAGAAGCGGTCGATGAAACGAAAGCGGACAGCCCGTACACCGGCCTGACGCTCGACGAAGATCCGTATGCAGCTCCGGAACTGGAACTGGAACCGCAGATGGAAACCCCGGAACTCGCACCGGAACCGGTCGCGGATGCCGAGCCCCGGGAAATGCCCGCGGACGATGCTCCGTTCGCTCCGCCGATCGAGTCCGACGAACCCCGCCCCCTGTCGCCGGGTCCGGCCCTGTCGGCCCTGCCAGCTCCTTCGCTCGAGGCACCGCCACTCGAAACGCCGCCGGCTGCAGAAGCCCCCGGCAACAACCTGCAGCAGTCGGACCCGGTTCGTTCGAAGATGGACCGGATTGCCGCCCGCCACAACGCGACCGGCCTGAAGGGGTTCTGCCCGGTGATGCTGCGGGATCATCGCGAGCTGGTCGACGCTCGCGAGACGTTCCGTGCCAGCTACAAGGGACGCGAGTACCTGCTCTCGTCTGCGGAAGCGGTCGCCGCCTTCCAGGCAATGCCGGCTGCTTACGCCCCGGCACTGGGCGGAAATGACGTCATCCACTACGCCCACACCGGCGAGTATCTGGCGGGCTCCCTGGATCATGCCGTCTGGTACAAGGGACGGCTGTACATGTTCGCCAGTGCCGAAACTCTGGAAGCGTTCGCTGCGGCCCCGAGTGGCCACGCGACGGACGAGTAGTGTCCGGGAGAGACGACCGACGTCCCGAAACGAGCCATCCGACCGGATGACTCCACGCGGGGTCCCGCCCCCGCAGGTCGGCGACGTCTGTCTGCTCACCCGAAAGTGTTGCCCGCGCCTGTTGTGCCCGGCCTGAAAGCCGGAGTCGGGGACGCCAAAGCACCCGCCTGGCAGTTTTGCCGGCGGGTGCTCTTTTTTGCGCGGGACGATTCCTCTTCACGCCGTCCTGCAGCCGGGTGCCGCTGACTGCAGGTCTCAGCCCCGCTCGTGGCCGTAGAATTCGCAGAACCAGTCGGCGAAACGCGCCACACCATCTTCGATGGACGTGTTTGGGGAGAACCCGACATCGTTCATCAGCGCATCGACGTCCGCGTAGGTCGCCGGAACGTCACCGGGCTGCATCGGCAGGAAGTTCTTTTCCGCAGTCCGGCCCAGGCATTTCTCGAGCACCTCGATCAGGTACATCAGTTCGACCGGCTGGTTGTTGCCAATGTTGTAGACCCGATACGGGGCAAAGCTGGTCGCCGGATCGGGCTCATCGGCCTGCCAGTCCGGATCGGCGGCCGGCACGTTGGCGGCAACGCGCACGATCCCTTCGACGATGTCATCGATGTAGGTGAAGTCCCGCCGCATCTTCCCACCGTTGAAGACGTCGATCGGCCGCCCTTCCATGATCGCCTTGCTGAACAGGAACAGCGCCATGTCGGGACGGCCCCAGGGACCGTACACGGTGAAGAACCGCAAACCGGTCGTCGGCAGGTCGTACAGGCTGCTGTACGAGTGGGCCATCAGCTCGTTGGCCTTCTTCGTCGCCGCGTACAGACTTACCGGATGGTCCACGCTGTCGTGCACCGAGAACGGCATCTTCGTATTGCCGCCGTACACGGAACTCGATGACGCGTAGACGAGGTGCTCGACCTTGTTGTGCCGGCACCCTTCGAGAATGTTGATGAATCCGACGAGATTGCTGTCGATGTAGGCGTGCGGGTTGACCAGCGAATAGCGGACCCCGGCCTGGGCCGCGAGGTTGATGACGCGATCGAACTGCTCGGCCTCGAACAGCTCCTGCATCCCCTTCTGATCGACGAGATCCAGTTTGACGAAGCGGTAGCCCGGGGATCCCTCGAGCTGAGCCAGCCGGGCTTCCTTCAGGCGGACATCATAATAGTCGTTGACGATGTCCAGACCGACGACTTCGTGGCCCTGCTCAAGCAGCTTGCGGGTCACAAAGAAGCCGATGAAGCCGGCAACACCAGTGACAAGGTACTTCCGCGACGGGTTTTCCGGCGAGGGGGACTCCGACTGCTCTTGCTCTGCCATGACTGTTCCGATTGCGCTGCGTCGAGGACGATCGAAGAGGACAGCCGCGAGTATAGAAACTCGTCAGGGCCCCCGCAGCAGGAACCGGTCGGAATCCGGGCCGGTGGGTACGTGCGGGAATTCATCCGATCGTCACATTCCGCACCGGCCACTACAATCCGCATCAGTGCTGGAACAGGAACTCCTTCGAGTTGAGCACGGCCCAACCGACATCTTCGAGGGCCTGCCGCCGATCGTCGGACGACTCAACGTGCCGGCGAGCCGCCGCCAGTTCCTCCGTCACCGGGTAGCGGGCCAGGGCGGTCAGGTACAGGGCGGTGACAATCTGCTCGTCGCTCTTCCCCTCGGTGATCATGCGGGCGATTCGCCCCTTGTCGTCCCGCAGCTTGTTGTGGACGGTGGGCCCGTTGATCATCTGCAGTGCCTGCGACAGATTCGACTCGCTCGACCGTTCACATTCGCAGGCCATCTCCCGCTGGGGCTGACCGAAAATCTTCAGGAAGTAATGGTCGGCTGGAGGTTCAGGCAACTGTGAGGCCGGTGTGCCGGCCGGCACGCCCGGAAACGTCTCCGGCACGTCCGTCACCACGCAGATTGCGTCGAGCAACTGCTCGGCCGACAGCATGCGGGTCGTCGCATGCGAGAAGTACAGCTCGTCATCGCGGTTCAGAGGCGAGGTCCGGGCACTGCGCTGGTACGTCCGGCTGCTCATGATCGTGCGGATCAACCACTTGCGGCTGTATCCGTGCGCGACGAACTGACGTGCCAGCTCATCCAGCAGCGGTGCGTTGGACGGAGGATTCGAGTCCCGGAAGTCGTCGACCGGATCCACGATACCGCGTCCCAGCAGATGGCCCCACACGCGGTTGACCGTCGACCGGGCGAAGAACGGATTCTCCGGACTGGTCAGCCACTCCGCAAAGACTTCCCGACGATCCTCGCCGGCCGGAACTTCGACATCGCCTTCCAGCAGCAGGTGGACCGGCATCGTCTGGCCGGTCCGAGGCTGGGTCACCTCGCCGGAATCCTTCACGAAGATAATCTCTTCGTCCGGAGTCCGTCCCGCCTTGCGGCCGACGCGGGCAAACGCCGCCGCCACGCCGTAGTAGTTGTCCTGCGTCCACCGCTCGAACGGGTGGTTGTGACACTTCGCGCACTGGATACGGATGCCCAGGAACAGCTGGGCGGTCGTTTCGACGGCGTCGGTCGGTTCGCGGCTGGCCCGCCAGTAGTTGCTCGCCGGGTTCTCGTACACGCTGCCGGTCGCCGTCAGCAGTTGCCGGGCGAACTCATCCATCGGCAGGTCGTTCAGCACACCTTCGTAAATCCAGCGGTTGAACTTGTACACGCCGGCCGTCTTCAGCTTCCCCTTGTTGACCCGCAGTACGTCCGCCCATTTCAGCGTCCAGAAGGCCGCGTGATCGGTTGAATCGAGCAGTCGATCGACGAGCCGCTGCCGCTTGTCCTCGCCGGGATCGTTCAGGAACGCCTCGGTTTCGTCCAGATGGGGCAGACGTCCGATGGCATCCAGGTACGCCCGTCGCAGAAACTCTTCATCCGAGCAGAGATCCGCGGGAGGAATCTGCAGCTGAAGCAGTTTCGCGTTGACCAGGCGATCGACGAAGTTGTCTGCTTCCGGTTCTTTCCAGGCGAAGCCTTCAACTTCTTCGAGGAATGTGATGTCGCTGGTCGCCATCTTGTCGAGATATCGGGCCAGAACCGCCGTTTCCCCCCGGCCAACCTTCTCCACGAGACCGCTGTCGGAAACACTGGCCACCGATTCGGACGAGGAACTGAAGACCGTCAGCGCCGTCAGATCGCGCACGCTGCCGTCGGCGAAATACCCCTGCACGACGAGTTGCTGCCGGTCTCCCTCCTGGCGGAAGACCCGCTTGGACGGATAGACCTCGATCCGCAGCAGATCCGGTTCCGCCGGATCGTCGACCTGCATCCCCTCGGCAATCCATTCGCGGAGAACGAAGTGCGCCGGATCACCTTCGAACAGTCGACGTCCGCCCCCGTGGGCCACCTGCATCAGCGGTTTCTTCAGCAGCAGACTCTCGTCCGGCCGCATGACGTTGACCCGGCGACCGTAGAACTCCGTCCGCAGCGTCAGCAGATCGAGCGGCGGGTCGTAGCCCCGCAGGGACAGTCGGAAGCCCCCCTTGCCGGAGGGCGAACCGTGGCAGGCGCCCATGTTGCAGCCCGCCTTCGTCAGCGCTGCGAGCATCTCCGTCTTGAAGCTGATCGGATCGGCCACACCGAACTCGGAAACCTCGACCTCAGCGGTCGCCGTCAGCCCCCCGAGCCGCGCGGTGACGACGGCCGTCCCGTTCCCCACCGGTTTCGCAATCGTTCCCTCAACAGAGACAACCGCCGGGTCGGACGTTTCGTATGTCACATGGCCGGTCAGGTCCCGAAACTCCTCAGCGGCAAAGCTCCCGGTGCAGACAAGTTGCTGCTGCGACCGCGGCCCCTGGAGCGTGAAGCGGGCCGGCACAAGTTCGAGCTGAAGCGGGGACGACGAGGCATCGGCCGCCATCGTGGTTCCGGCCAGTTGCAGCAGAACGGCAAATCCGCATGCGAGATACGGGAGCAGGACACGTCGGTGCGTCATGAATAACCTCCGCTGCTGACTTCCAGGCGGGCCAGAACAGTCCGGCTCACGCCTTCCAGATACTCGTTGGATCAATCCCCAACCGGGCCGCTCGACCGTCTCACTTGACCTCGATTGCCGGCAGGGCCACGTTCGCTGTGACCGCGGCATTTCCCTCGGCGACCGCCTTGATCACGACACCCTTGAGCGGTCCTGCCGCCGCGTCCCCGGTCGCCTTGAGCTTCAGCATTCCGGAGGACTGATCTGCGGGAATCGTCGTGTTCTCGCATGTCACACCGGCCGGCAACTTCTCCAGACTGACGACCACCGGACCACTGTATGCCGGATTGCGGGTGACTGTCACCGGAACGGCCAGTTCGCCGCCACGCTGCAGGGCACCTTCCGGAGCGGCCACAGTCGCTGTCAGCCCGGGCTGCAGATTGAGTTCGATCCCGGGCGTCGACGCCGTCACCGTCGCCTTCCCCTTCTTGTGCGTCCCCGTCAGCACGACGGTGTAGCGTCCCAGGGGGGCCTTCTCGGTCGCCTTGACCACGACCGTCACGGTCTCTTTCCCCTTGTCCACCGGTTTGACTTCGACCGTCACGTTGCCGGGAACGCCGTTCTTCGGTGGATTGATCGCCAGCTGGACCGCCTCGTCGATTCCTTCGCCGCGACGGGCAGCTACCTCAAACTGAGTCGACAACCCTGGTCCGAGGGTGATCGAGCCTGGCTGAACCGACAGATTGAGCGGGGCAGGGGGGACAACCGCGTAGGCCAGATTCTCCTCCACGGTCGCCGGTACCAGCACCGTCTGATTCCACTGACCGCGAACGACACCGGCCAGCGAGGCCGTGCGTTCCACGTCCCGGTCTCCAATCCGGGCCCGTCCCCGAATCGTCGTCGCTGCAAACGTGCCCGGTTGGGCATCTGCGGGCGCCTGCAGTGTCAGGACCGCCGAGTTCATTCCCGGGCCGATCACCGTCGGCACCGTGGGGTTGCCCTCATCCGGCCCCTCCAGGAACAGTTCGATCGGCCCACCGTAGTTGCGGCGTTTGACGTTAACGGTCACCGCCACCACACCACCAGCGGGAACGAGAAGCGTGTTTGAATCCGCGGTCAGCTCGAAATCGCCGCCCGCAGGGGACACTTCAACCCGATAGGCGTGCATCGAGCCGCCACGACGATGCAGGTCCGCAACCACCAGCACGAATTCGCCATCGGCCGGTGCCGTGAAATCCAGCCAGCCTTCGTCAGTCCCCTGATCATCGACCGCCGCCAGCTGCTTGCCGGACGCATCGAGAATCTTCATCGTCAGATCGGTCGGAGAACCGACGTCCCGCGTCTGCCCGGCGAAACGGAGCTGTTCCCCTTTCTTCGCCGAAAACCGGTAGCAGTCGACGTCCCCCGCCTCCTGCAGCCGACCGTTCAGCGATGCTCCCGCGGCCACACGATTCGCCTGTTCGCTCGTGCTGTTCGGCTCATGTTCGACGAACTCCGAACTGTCCGAGACCGTCACCGTCGCGAAGGCGCTGGCGTTCCCGCCCGGCAATCTCGACGCGACGTGCAGCCATGGTGCGGCCGCTCCGGAAGCATCCACGAACATCGGAGACGCTTCCGCCACACCGATGCCGGCGAAGTCGACGCGGGCACCCTCCTCACGCGGAACGGCCAGCGGGTAGGGCACATTGATGCAGGGGAAATCTCCCGCCCGCAGGTAGTAGAAGTGTCCGCCTCCGCCGGCGTAACGGATATCACGGATCTCGACGATGTACCGGCCGGCTTCTTCGAACGTGTACTGCAGCTGACAGTCGGAACTGAGACCTTCGGTATCGTCGGCAAAGGCGAGTTCCCGACCGTCCTCCCGGTAGAGAAACAGGGTCGGATCAAGCGGCGAACCAAGACGCCGGGCGAAAACCTCAAAGGCCACCCGCTGACCGGCCGCCGCCTCGAAACTGTAGAAATCCCGCGTAAGGGAATCGATGCGGCCTTCGACCGCACCGGGCAGCGTCAGCGGCTGGGCCGCTTCCCGTGTTCCATTGCCAGCCTGCTCGGCCACCACGGGAAGGTCGTCCACCAGCATCGCGACCGGGACACTGACTCCGCCGGGTGTCACCACCCGCATCGCGTGAATTCCGAGCGGTGCGTCCGCCGGCACCGTTGCCCGAAACGTCACGCGGGCGGCATCGGTTCCGTTCTTCTCGATGTCCGGTGCCAGCGCTGCCGCCTGCGGAAGAAAGGTCGACCACATCGCCGAGGCACCGGCCAGTTGTGATCCGGTCACCACGATGTCCCCTTCTTCCCCCGGGGCAACAGCCCGGGGACTGACGCCGGTCGCCTGCGGCGGCGCGGCCGGCGCGTCTCCCGCAAGCGGGATCAGCCACAGTCCCGCCAGAGTCAGGCCCAACAGAGTCCGTCGCCAGAGAACGACAACGCCGTCGCGCTGTCGCGTGTCATTGCTGCACCACACCATGGTCAGTCCCGGTCGCCAGTAGACGGGCGTCGCGCGGCACCCGCCGACGCATCAACAAACCGTTATCTGACGATCTTAGTGGACGGACAGGGTCGGAAGCAAAGCATGCCTCCCCGGGCAGTCAGCGATTCTCCGGTTCGGCATGTCATGACGGATCTGCCAGCAATTCCACGTCCACTCCCTGGAGGCCCCCTCGAAGCCGGCCGGCCGCGGCCGTCACATTGACGAAGTCCGATCGGGCGAGAATAATGGCTGACAATGGCGTCACCGACGTTCGGTTTGTTGCTGCGCGCTGTCACAGCAAAGCAGTTGAGGCCCCGTGTCTCGCCCGTCGCAACAGTTCCTGTCGCCGTCTCTGGTCCACATGTGCGGGCAATTCATTGACGTCAAAGTTTGAGAACGATCGGCAAGGCGCTTCCGTAATGTCCGACGAGCAGTGGGAATCGCTCGACATGTTGCGTCACGCCACCGGTGCAGACCGTCCGCTCCGCTTCGCCCTGCAGGGGCCCGCGGGAGGACCGCCTGATTACATCGAGCTGGACCGCCCGTATGCCCTGGTGGGACGGTCGCCGCAGTGTGACATCCACATTGACAGCAAGGAAATCGCCTACCGTCACGCGTACATCCAGGTCTACGCGCAACGCGTCTGGTGTGTTGATCTGTTCAGTGCCGGTGGGGTCGTCTGGGACGGACCTCCGACCCACGGATGGCTCTCGCCGGAACACAAACTCAAGATCGGCAAGTACACGCTGCAGCTGTTCGACGACGGCTGGAAGTTCGACGGATCGCTCCCCGCCCCGACCGACCTGAAACCGCACAAGATGTCTCAGCCGGAGTTCGGCGGTTTCCCCAAAGTCGACCTCGAACTGCTGAACAAACAGTTCGGCGGCCACAGCTGGCCGATCAACCGGATCCTGACGCTCCTCGGTCGCGACGACCGCTGCCGCATTACCTGCACCGACCGGGAAATCTCCCGCGTCCATTGCGGCCTGCTCATGCTCCCCTCCGGACTGTGGGCCATCAACATGCTTGGACGGGGTGGAATCGCAGTCAACGGCCGGCAACGCGAATGCACGCTTGTCGGTAACGGCCACGAACTCAGTTTCGGCCCCTACAACATCCGTGCGGTCTACCGGCAGGGTGAAGCCAGCCCCCCCGACCCCGTAACGCCTGAATCGACTCCTCCCGCCCCGGCTCCAGCCCCCCCACAAGCTCCCATGACCGCCTCCTCCCAAAGTGGTACGCAACTCCCCTCGCCGGAGTTCCTCACCCGACAGCACCAGATCTTCTCGGTCGAGATCGAAGGGGATACGGTGGTCGTCACCCCCAAAGGTGACACCCAGCGGTTCATGTATCGCGACATCCAGCTCGAAGCGAACCGCGTCAAGGATGTCCTCACCACCTACCGCTACCAGAACCTCATCGTGGACTTCGGGCGTGTTGATCTGGTCGGCACGATCATCATCGAGTCCCTCACCGGCTTCTGCCGGTCCGTGAAGGGGCAGGCCGTCATGTGTTCCGCCAGCGAACCGATGAAGGAATCGCTGCAGAGCATGAACCTCACCTCCATCTGGCCGCTGTACGAAACACGCGACGAGGCCGTCAGTGCCCTGAACCGCCATGAGTGACGGACGGGACGAGCGGGACCGCCCACTGCGGGTCGCCCATCTCATCACGCGTCTCATCGTCGGCGGCGCCCAGGAAAACACGCTGCATACCGTCGAGGACGAGCATCGGCTCCACGGCGATGATGTCTCGCTGATCACCGGCCCCGGCATCGGTCCCGAAGGGACACTCGAACCCCGCGCCCGGGCCGGCGGGTTTCCGCTTCACATCCTGCCGAAATTCGGGCGCAGCATTCACCCGCTGCATGACTGGAACAGTACACGCCAACTGACACGGCTGCTTCGCGACATCCGGCCCGATGTCGTCCATACGCACAGTTCCAAGGCCGGCATCATCGGACGATACGTCGCCGAGCGGCTCCGCATCCCCGCCGTCCACACCGTCCACGGCGCCTCGTTCCACTACGGCCAGCACCCGCTCGCCTATCGCACCTACGTGATGGCCGAACGCTGGGCCGCCCGCAGAACCGCCAGGTTCATCTGCGTGGCCGACGCCATGACCGACGACTACGTCGCCGCCGGCATCGCCCCACGCGAACAGTTCGTCACGATCTACAGCGGCTTCGACGTCGAACCGTTCGTCTCACCGCCCCGACCGCGCGAAGACGTCCGCCGCGAACTCGGACTCGAGCCGCACCACGTCGTGATCGGCAAGGTCGCCCGCCTGTTCCACCTCAAAGGTCACGAGTTCGTCCTGCAGGCCGCCGTGCCGGTGATCAGGGCCAACCCCGACGTGCGGTTCGTCTTTGTCGGCGACGGTCTCCGCCGCGAGGAATTCGAAGACTGGATTGCCCGGCACGGACTGACCGAACACTTCCGGTTCACCGGCCTGGTTCCCCCGACACAGGTCCCCGAACTGATCCACGCGATGGACGTCGTCGTCCACACCAGTCAGTGGGAGGGACTTGCCCGCGGCCTGCCGCAGGGACTGATCGCCGGCAAACCGGTCGTCAGCTATGACGTCGGTGGCGCCCGCGAGGTCGTCATCCCCGGCCAGACCGGCTATCTGCTCCCCCGCGACTCGGTCGACGAACTGGTCGAAGCGCTGCTCGAGCTGTCCGGCAATGCCGATCTCCGCACGCGACTCGGTCAGACCGGGCGCGAACGGTTCACCGAGCAGTTCCGCCACCAGTACATGACGTCCCGCATCCGCGAGGTCTACCAGCAGGTGCTTGAAGCCACACACCCCAACCGACGAACCCCCACTGGCGAGCCCCGAACCTCCCCCGGCGCGCCCCGAACACCCGGCGAGCCCCGAGCGTGAGCTCGGGGGTAATTGAGCACCGCGTAATCCACAAGCCCGGCGTGCCGACTCACGAACTCCCGACCGGCAGACGCCCGGCAAGGTTGAGGATCAGCTGCTCCAGCAGGATCCGCTCCGGCAGCCGGGACGCCCCTTTCAGATTGCTGTCAGTCTGGATCAGCTCCGACAGCATCCGTTCGGCCCGCGGCCGTCCGATCCGCCGCAGGTACCGCTCAGCCGCCTCGATGTCGCGATGAAAGACGCCGGCATCCTTCAGAGCGGCCCGCAACGGCACCCCCTGACGCGACCGTTCCGTCGCTTTGGCCAGCTTGCGAAACACGAAGTTGATCCCGCCCAGGATCTTCGGGGCCGCCTCACCCGCCTCGAGCAGTTTGCCGAGCTGCCTGATCGCCGTACCGGCGTCTCCTTCGCGGACGGCATCGATCATCACCCAGGTCGTCTCCGCCTTCCAGCCGCCCACCAGCCGGCGGACCTCGTCGATGCCGATCTTCGTCTCTTCACCGGTAAACGATGCGAGCTTCGAGAGTTCCTGATCGAGCAGTCCCAGGCTGGTGCCGGCCAGTTCGACCATCAGCCCTGCCGCGTCCCGCGAGAGCTGCTTGCCGTACTGGGACTTCGCCTGTTCGACCAGCCAGCCGGTCAGCTTCGCTCCGGTCAGGGCGGCACACTCCAGTTCCAGCCCGGCGGTGGCGATCTTCTTCGCCAGCTTCGTGTTCTTGCGCCACGTCTTGACGTCGAGGATCAGCACGGAACGCTTCGAAGGTGCGTCGACGTACTTCTCGATTGCCGCCCGCGCTGCCGAGACCAGATCGTCCGCTTCTTCGACCAGAGCCACCCGCCGGTCGCTGAACATCGACACGGTCTTCAGTTCGTCGTGTACCGACTTCCAGTCGGTCTCCTTGCCAACGAACCGGGAGATCGCCATCTGCGGATCGTCCGTCTCCAGCGTCAGTCCCACGACGCGATCCCGGACCTGCTGCTTCAGGAACCGGTCATCCCCGTGCAGCACGACAACCGGAGCGACTTCCGGGCTGGCCTGTTTGAGAAACGCCGTCGCATGCATCGCAAAACTCGAATTGACGAACCGTAGCCGCCTGATCTAAAACCCTGTCCCCTCGGGGCTTGCGGGAACATGCCCGCAATGACCGTGCGGAGCCGCGATGGATCGGCGGCCCGGGTCGAGCCTCAACTGGACCAAAGCACCGGAAGCGATGTCCGATTCCCCGCTGGAGATTCTCTCGCCACCGCTGTCCGGTGACCCCGCCGGAACCGAATACCGCTGCCCGGGCGAGAGCTATCCTATTTCGCGGGCGGTCCACCTGTCACGTCTGGCCGCCTACTATCCCAAATGCCGCCGCTGCCCCCACCGCGACGACGCCGGCCAGCTCCCCGTCGCGCCCTGCGATGACCAGCCGGAACAACCGGTCCGCATCCGCCGCGACTCGATCTGCCAGCAGGAGGGGCTCCGGGGCGTCTATCTGAACGCAATGACCCGCAGGGACTGCGAGCGGGCCGCCGAAGCCGTCGCCAGCCTCGCCTGGGAACAGTGCCCTCGCCGCGTCCGCAATCCCGAAGCTGCCAGCCCGTCCGCCACCCGCTACGCCCCCGATGTGGTTGTCGGGCACGACCGCCGGCCGTCATCGCCTGATCTGGTGACCGGTGTGGCGACGGCACTCCGCCGGATGGGCTGCACCGTCATCGATGTCGGACAGGTCCGCAGACCCTGTTTCGACTTTGCCGTCGACCACCTCCAGGCCGCCGCCGGCATGTACGTGACCGGCAACGGCTTCGGCCCGACCTGGAACGGCGTCGACATCGTCGGAGCCGGCGCGGTTCCCTGGTCCGCCCCGGGGACACTCACGGAAGTCTGCGGCCGGATGGAACAGACCATTCACCGTCCGACGCGCCGGGGAGGAACCCAGCGGACATTCCACGCGAGCGTCCCGTACCAGGCCGGACTGTGGAAGCACTTTCATTCGCTCCGGCCACTGTCGATCTCAGTCTGCAGCCGCGATCCACTCGCCCGGACGACGCTCGAACAGCTCCTCGCCGACACCCCCTGCGATCCGGAATTCGCCTCCGACGAACGAAACTGGCCACCGGTCACCGACACGAATGCGTCCACCGACTTCGACCTGGCACTGCTGATTGACGAGGACGGCCGCCGCGTCGAACTGTTCAGCGCCAGCGGCCAGCGACTTCCCCAGACCGAACTGGCCGCGCGCCTGCTTCATCGGCTCCGCCCACCGGCCCGGGCCACATCGGTGATTGTCAGTGACGACGCCAATCCGGCTCTGGTCGCCACCCTCCAGCAGCCGGACTGCACGGTCATCCGGGGCGGCACCACGCTGGAATCGATGCACGCAGCGATGATCGAACATCCGCATGCCTTCGGCACCGACGGTCGTGGGCGTTTCTGGTTCTGCGATCCGTACCCGAAGTGCGATGCGATCGTCACGGCGGCGAAGCTGCTCGAAATCTTCGCGGCCGACAGCTGCGGCGAATCACCGCTGATCTTCTGACAGCCGATCTCCTGGCACCGCCATCCGAGACGGCATCTTTCCCGCGGTCATCCCGTGTCCAGACTTGCCCCGCAGAGCAGGGCGGATAGAAAGGGCATGATCGGCGACGTCGGGCCATCCGATGCGTGCTCGCATGCGTGACGGTCCGCGCGGTCGCCACATCGATCGACCTCAACAGGAGACCGCAGTCATGTCCGATTCCGCCATGCCCCAGGTTGGCAAAGCCGCCCCCGCCTTCACCCTCCCGGCCGTCCCGGAAGGCAAAGTCCGCCTCAGCCAGTTCAAGGGAGAGAAGAACGTCGTCCTGTACTTCTATCCGCGGGACAACACGCCCGGCTGCACCACCGAGGCCTGCGACTTCCGCGACAATCTCGGCCAGTTCGAATCGGCCGACACCGTCGTCCTCGGCGTCAGCACCGACTCGATCAAGTCGCACGAGAAGTTCTCCGGCAAGTTCGAACTCCCGTTCCCGCTCCTCTCCGACGAGGACCACAAGGTCTGTGAGAAGTACGGCGTATGGGTGGAGAAGAAGAACTACGGCAAGACCTACATGGGAATCCAGCGGGCGACGTTCCTGATCGACAAGAAGGGCAAAATCGCCGCCGTCTGGCCCAAGGTCAAAGTGAAGGGCCACGTCGACGAGGTTGCCGAGAAGCTCGCCGAGCTCGAGTAGGCCTCCCCCGGTCACGGCATGGCAGCCGTCGCAGGAGCCGAGGCGATCTCCTAGAATTGGCATCCTGCACCTGTTTCGCACTCCATGATTCGATGCCGGGAGCCAACCTCGATGCCCTCACTCCGTCTGACATCCCCGATTGCAATTGCCGTGGTCGCATCCGTCACCACGCTGTCGCTGCTGGCCGGTCGTTGTGACGCGGTCGGTCCGGAGCCGCAACTGCTCTGGCCCGATGGAGCCCCCGGCGCTGTCGGCGACGAAGATGTCGACCGTCCGCTCATCCGCGTCTATCGCCCTGAGGGACCGGCCAACGGCGCCGCCGTCGTGATCTTCCCCGGTGGCGGTTACGGCGCACTGGCAACCGATCACGAAGGCCATCAGTTCGCCAAGTGGTTCAACCGGTTCGGTGTGACGGCAGCCGTCGTCCGCTACCGCCTCGGCCGCCGCTACCAGCATCCCGCGCCGCTGCAGGATGCCCAGCGGGCCGTCCGCTACATGCGTCACCACGCAAATGAGTTTGGCATCGATCCCCACCGCATTGGCGTGATGGGCTTCTCTGCCGGCGGACACCTCGCCTCGACCGTCTCGACACACTATGACGACGGCGACGAATCGAGCGACGATCCGCTCGAGCGGCTCAGCTGCCGTCCCGACTTCACGATCCTCGGCTACCCGGTCATCAGCCTGATGTCCGACTTCGGTCACAAAGGCTCGGCCCGCAACCTGCTTGGCGACGATCCCGATCCGGAACTCCTCAAGTCCCTCTCCAACGAGACACAGGTCACCGAAGACACGCCCCCCGCGTTCCTCTTCCACACCACCGAAGACCGTGGCGTCCCGGTTCAGAACAGCCTCGTCTACTACCGGGCCCTCGTGGAACATGGCATTCCCGCCGAACTGCACGCCTACCAGAACGGCCCGCACGGCGTCGGCCTGGGCATCGGCGATCCGGTCCTCTACTCGTGGAAGGACCGCCTGCAGGACTGGATGCAGACCAGTGGGCTCCTCACCGATGTCGAACGGGCTGCCGTCTCCGGAAAGATCACCGAGAACGGCAAACCGGTCAGCCGGGGCACGATCACCCTCATCCCGCTCGACGATCCGGAAAACCGTCCGATCGCCTGGGGGCGCATCGGTCGCGGGAACTACACGATTCCCGCCGACCGCGGCCCGACGATCGGCATGCACAAGATCGTCATCCGCGACCTGGGGACCGTCGTCCCGGAACCGACCATCGAAGACATTCGTGAGCTGACCGCCGGCAAGGAGTACCACATCGAAATCGTCGCCGGCGACAACGCCAACGTCTTCACCATCGATCTCCCCGCTGCCGAGTAGCCCCTGGAGCTCCCATGCCGGAACGGACCATCGCGATTGGCGACATCCACGGGTACGACGTGCCGCTCGAGGCATTGCTCGCCCGTCTGTCCCCCACCGCCGACGACACCGTCGTCATCCTGGGGGACGTCGTCGATCGCGGTCCGAACACCCGCCGCTGCATCGAGCTGCTCCTGCAGCTTCGCGAGCAGTGCCGGCTGGTCTTCATCATGGGCAACCACGAAGAGATGATGCTCTCCGCCGGCAACGATCCCCGCGTGGCGGAAAGCTGGCTCGGCTTCGGTGGTCGGGACGTCGTCGAGAGCTACGATGGCGATCTCGACAACGTGCCGGCCGAACACTGGGACTTCCTTCGCAGCGGTCGCGAACACTTCGAGACCGACAGCGACATTTTCGTCCACGCCGCGGTCCTCTCCGACCTTCCGCTCGACCAGCAGCCGACCGACGCCCTCCGATGGATGAAAACCACCGGTCGTGAACCGGAACACTCGTCCGGCAAACGGGTCATCTGCGGACACACCGCGCAGCGGTCCGGCATTCCACGCACATGGCCCGGCTGGGTCTGCATCGACACCTGTGTCTACTGCGACAGCGGCCGACTGACGGCACTCGACTGCACGCAGAACCTGCTCTACCAGGCCGACCACGACGGAAATACATACGGCCCCGCCGACCTCTGAACGGCGACCGAACGGTTCACCATCAGAGCCCGGGGACCTCGTAGCCGGCCGGAACAACCGGCTGTGGAGGCTCCGCCGTCCCTGCAGCCCGGACCAGATCGTCAACCAGCCGGGCGGTCCGCTGGGTTCGCTCCGCCGGCACGCGACCATCCTGACGCAGCCACTTGAGAGCCGCGGTGAAGATTCGCGTCGAACGACGGATCTCCTCCTGAGTCCCCTGCAGGGCCGCGACATCGAACAGATGCCGCGCGTACTCGCCCACCGTCCCCAGGACGTCGTCCGGCCGATCCGCCAGGCGTGCCGCATTGAATCGGATCAGGTACGCGAATCCCTTCGGCAGCGTTGCCAGCGCCTGATCGGTCATCGCCAGCGCCTCTTCGGCCAGTTGCGGCTTGTTGATCAGCGGCAAAGACGACGCCCGCCACGCCGACCGGAAGTACAGGGACATCGGATACCCCAGGTGCTCCGGCGTCACCTGCGCCAGCCGCGGCTCCAGTCGCTGCAGTCCCACGAAGTCATCCCGCGGCAGCAGCAGCGACGCCTCGAAGAGTGCCCGCTGTGGATCCGGCATCGAACTGGCCAGTCGCAGCAGTTCCGGGTCCGCGTGACCGCTCGCCAGTTCGTCGGCATACAGATCGGTCAGCAGCCATGCTGCCTCCGCATGAAGTGGATTCGCTGCAACCGCCGCCCGCGCGTGCTCCCGGGCCGCCGCCAGATTCCCCGCTTCCCGCGCCACGATGGCACGCACGACAGCCGCCTCGGCCGGATCGTCAATCGATTCGGAAATCCGCTGTGCCCGGTCCCACTGATCCGTATAGGAGATTCGGCGTGCGATGATTGCCAGATTCAGCGGCACGCCGCGACCGGCAAACAGCCGGTCGCGGTGGTGAACCAGCGCATCGTGTTCCGCCAGGACCGCACGAATCGCCTCGACCGTCTCCTCCGCGGCCCGCGGTGTGGCCCCGAAAGCGAGCCGGTTACGGTTGTCGGTCGTCAGCGGAGCCCCTTCGCAGATCGCCGCCAGTTCTTCCGTATCGAGCACCAGACTGCTCGCCACGTCATTGAGACCGCTGATGCCCAGTGGCCGGACGCTCTCGACGAATCCGTGCAGTGGCACATCCGATGCATGCAGCTGTGCCTCGAGCTCCAGAGGCTGGTCCGAACCGAGGAAGAACAGGGCTGTCCGGTTCGGCATGTACAGCCGCACATAGCGGAACTCCGACAGCAACGTCGCTCCCAGCGAGCGGAACAGGTCGACATTCAGGAAGTCGATGTTCATCCACTGCAGAAAGACGCCATCCTCCTGCAGATGTTCCTTCGCCGTCGCCAGAAACTCGCGCGTGTACAGGTGCGAGGCTCCCGCGGTCCAGGGATGCGACGGCTGCGACACGATCACGTCGTACCGCTTGTCCGTCAAAGCCAGCGTCCCCCGGGCATCGTTGAGCACCACCCGCAACCGCGTGTCGCTCAACGGATCGTCATCCCGGTTATCCGACAGGAACCGGTTGGCGGCAATCACCTCCGGCTCGAGTTCCACCACATCGATCGACTCGACCGAATCGGGCAGCTTCTCAACCGCGATACCACCGCCAAACCCGATCACCATCACGTCCCGAGCCTCTGGACGGGCCAGAAGGGGCAGGGCGGTCAGCCAGCGGTGCAGCCCCGCTCCCATCGGCGGCGTCCCCTTGGGAATGATGACCGCCTCGGGCAGCCCGTTGTTCTGCAACAGGTAGTAGCTGCCAGCGTTCGACAGCCGCACCGTCGACGAACGTCCCACACGCTGGAACACCACCTCACCCCGATAGTCGGGACCGACGATGGGAGAAGTCTTCAGAATGGCTTCCGGCATCTCCGGCTGGAACACCAACGCCGCCAGCACCGTCGTCGCAATGACTGCGTTACGCGGCAGGCGGTTCGACAGTGGCATCAGCCACAGCGCCCCCACCGCCAGCAGCAGGTTCAGCGACGTCGCCAGCCGGATCGTTCCATCAAACTCCAGTGCCGGCAGAATGAAGAATCCCGCCAGAAACGCCCCCGCCACGCCGCCGATCGTATTCCACGCATACACTCTCGCCGAAGCGGCCGCCGCCTCGTGCTCGTCCTCCGCCAGAATCCGCACCGCCAGCGGGAACGTCGCCCCGATGCAGAGCGTCGACGGCAGCAGCACGACGCCGCACAGCGCCGCATTCACCCACGCCGCACCAAGGGCACCGGCCCCCCAGCTTTCCGCCAGCGTCGGCACCATTCCCAGAGACTGGTAGGTGATCATCGACAGGATCGCCGTCCCCAGCTGGGTGAAGGCGAACGTCCAGACCGAAACGGTCCGGTTCCGTGCCAGCCGCGCCGCAATCGCACTTCCCAACGTGATGCCGGTCAGAAACGTCGCCAGCATCGTCGCAAACGCGTACAGGCTCCCGCCGATCAACTGCCCCAGCAGTCGCGACCAGAGCACCTCGTACGCGAACGAAACCAGGCCCGACAGCAGCATCACCGGAAGGATCCAGGCGACGCGGCGACGGAAGTCTTCCACCAGCGACCGCCTCGGTAAGGCGTCCGGGGGGGAAGGGAGAGCCTCGGCTTCCGGGTCGGCCTCGCGACGCGACAGCAGGAATGCCAGTGCGAACACGCCGGCATTGGCCGTCGCGCCAAACAGCGTCGTCAGGAACAACCCGCAGTGCGGAATCAGCACGAACGCGGCCGCAAGAGTCCCCATGACCGCGCCGAACGTATTGATCGCATACAGCAGACCGACCCGTCGGCCGATCTGCTCCGAACGATGAACCACGTGCCCGGTCAGCAGCGGCAGCGTCGCTCCCATGCAGACCGTCGGAATCGACATCACCACGAAGGCCGCCGCGGCAAAGAACAGCGGCTGAGCCAGTCCGCCGGCATCGGGGGGCTCCGGCTGTCCCCCCAGGATCGCCACCAGCAGTGCCTGAGCCAGCCGCATCCCGAACGGTACGCACAGTGCCCCGGCAGCAACGCCGAATTCCAGCAGCCCGTACGCCAGGACCGGGCGCGTGAGCCGATGTGCCCAGCGGCCGGCAATCGCAGCTCCGATCGCCAGTCCCGCCATATAGGCGGCCAGAACGGTCGCGATCGCCAGTTCCGACGTGCCGAACACAATCGCGAACTGGCGCATCCAGACCGTCTGGTACAGCAGCGCTGCAAACCCGGACAGAAAGAAACAGGTCAGAAGGACGCCAAAGAGCTGGCGATCCCTCTCGACCGACGTATTGGCTCCGCGCGCAGCCCTCCTGGCCGCGGTATCTGTGGTCATCCCGGCTCCTCCGCACCGTTGGGCAACCCAGTTGCAGCAGTTTGGTGCGGGCTTCTAACAGAAACCGGTCAATTCGGCCACATCACTTTCCGTAAACTCGCAGTGGACGTGCGACGCTCGCCGCGGCCGCTCACGACTTCAGGTGCAGAACCACCATCTTTTCCTCAGTCATCTCCCGCAAAGCATAGTGCGGGCCTTCCTTGCCCATGCCGCTGTGCTTCAGGCCGCCGTATGGCATGAAGTCGGCCCGCCACTGGCTCGACCAGTTGATATGAATGTTTCCGCTGTCCACTTCCCGGGCAAACCGCATCGCCCGATCCAGGTCCTGCGTGAACACCCCCGCCGACAGCCCGAACGACGTGTCGTTCGCCAGCCGGATCGCATCCTCGATGTTGTCGAACCGGGTGACGGCAACCGCCGGGCCGAACAGTTCCTCGCGGCTGACCTTCATGTCCGGATCGACCTGGTCCAGGATCGTCGGCTGATACAGGGCCCGCTCCCGTTTCCCTCCGGTCACCAGCTGTGCCCCTGCTGCGACCGCTTCGTTGATCCACTCCTCCACCCGCTCGGCATCCCGCTCGCGGACCATCGGCCCCATCTTCGAGCCGTCCGCGAGCTGGTCCCCCAGAGTCAGTGCCTCCACCTTCGGGCGGAGAGCATCGAGAAAATCGCCCCCCACCTTGCTGCTCGTCAGAATCCGCTGGGCCGAAATGCAGACCTGCCCGGCGTTGGCATACCCGGCCGCACAGACCGCCTGGGCCGCCTTCTCCAGATCCGCGTCGTCCATGATGATGACCGGACTGTTGCTTCCCAGCTCCATCGTCACCTTCTTCATGCCGGCCATCCGGCAGATCGCGTCCCCGACTTCGTAACTGCCGGTGAAGCTGATCTTCCGCACTCGGTCGTCTTCGCAGATCGCCTTCCCCAGTTCCCCGCCGGAACCGGTCACACAGGCAATTGCCGACTCCGGCATGCCCGCTTCGAGCAGGATCTCCGTCAGCTTCAGGGCCGACAGCGGCGTGTCGCTGGCCGGCTTGACGATCACCGCGTTGCCCCCCGCGATCGCCGGCCCCACCTTGTGCGTCACCAGGTTGAGCGGGAAGTTGAACGGCGTAATCGCCGCCACGATGCCACACGGCACCCGCAGCGTGAAGCCCATCTTGCCGGCACCGTTTTCAGCGGCGTCGAGGGGAATCATTTCCCCGGCGATCCGCTTCGCTTCCTCGGCCGAGACCGCCAGCACTTCGCCGCCCCGCTGCGCTTCAACGCGTGCCTCGCCGAGAACCTTCCCCTCTTCCATGCTGATCGTCCGGGCCAGATCCTCCGCCCGTTGCTGGACGAGATCCGCCGCCCGCTGCAGAATGCGGGCCCGCTCGAAGGCCGGCATCTGACGCATCACCCGCGCCCCGTCAACCAGCGTCGACAGGGCCGCATCCACGTCCCCGGCAGTCCCTTTCGGAACCGTATCGATCACCGATCCATCGTACGGATTGACGACGTCGATCGTCTCGGACGTCTCCTTCCACTCACCGGCGACGAACATCTTCATCGTGACTGGCTTCCTCTGTTCCGGACACTGACTGCGCACCTTCGCGACAGCCCTGAGCTTAGTCCTGCACCGGCGGAATTGCGACGGCACCTCCGGGTTCCACCCACCAGCAGGCGACCCCTTCGACGCCGTGAAGATTGACGACGCTGCCGGAACGGGACAGACTGGCAGCGGCCGTGATTCGCGGCCGGAATGAACCAGCATCCGGCACCGCTCTTCGGGAGCGGATCACCGGTGGAGAATGCAGAAAGGAACACCATGCGCCGCCGATCGACACTCGCCGCGGGCCCGTTTGCAGCGGCCCTGTTCACAATGGTCCCGGTTCTGACCACACTTGTCGGCTCCAATCCCGCTGCGGCCGACAACTGGCCGCAGTGGCGCGGACCGAACGCCAACAGCATCAGCAGCGAAACCGGCATCGCCACCGAGTGGAGCAAGACGAAGAATGTCGCCTGGCGGCTGCCCCTCCCGGGACCGGCCGGCGCCACCCCCGCCATCTGGAACGACCGCATCTTCCTCACCTCGTCGGTCGGCAGCGACGAAGGTGCCGACCTCGTCCTCATCTGTGCCAACACGAAGGGCGAACAGCTCTGGCAGGTGAAGGTCGGCAGCGGCAACAAGAACGCCCGCAGCAGCGAAGGCAACTCCGCTTCCGCATCCCCCTCGACCGACGGCAAGCATGTCTGGGTCTTCTTCGGTACCGGCGTGCTGGCCTGCTATGACTTCGACGGCAACGAGGTCTGGAAGTTCAACGTCCAGGACCGTTACGGCAAGTTCGCCATCCAGTTCGGCATGACCTCCACTCCCGTTCTCGATGGCGACCACCTCTACCTGCAGCTGATCCACGGCGAGATGCGCGGCGACTACACCGTCGCCAAGGTCATCAAGCTCGACAAGAAGACCGGCAAGGAGATCTGGGCCGTCGATCGCCCCAGTGAAGCGATCGTCGAGAACAAGCACTCGTACGCCTCGCCGTTCATCTACGACGACGGGCAGCAGCGGTTCCTCGTTACCCACGGGGCCGACTGCACCGTCGCCTACGATCTCGAAGACGGCCGCGAACTGTGGCGGCTGAGCGGGCTGAACGGCCGCTCGAAGTTCAACCAGAACCAGTACGACCCGACGCTCCGGTTCGTCGCCTCCCCCTCGTTTGCCGACAACGTGATCATCGTCCCGACCGCCAAGAAGGGCCCGGTCGTCGCGATCCGTCCTTCGGAAGGGATGACGGGCGAAATCTCCGGTGCACAGAGTGCCATCCAGTGGGTCCACGAGAAGACGCCGGATGTCTGCTGCCCATTGATCCTGGGGGACCTGGTCTACTTCTGCCGCAAGGACGGCAAGGTGTTCTGCCTCAACCTCGAAACGGGTGAGGAGCTCTACTACGAGCGGACGCACAACTCGCAGCACCGGGCCACGCCGGTCTACGCCGACGGACACATCTACCTGTGTGCCCGCGACGGACACTGCACGGTCCTGAAAACGGGACCGGAATTCGAGATCGTCGCGGAGAACGACCTGGGCGAAACGATCACCGCTTCGCCGGCGATTTCGGACGGCACCCTGTACCTGCGGACGTACGACGCCCTGTACGCCATCCGCGAAAACTGACGACGCAGGAAACTGACGACGTAAGCGCCACAAAAAGCCCACCGGCCGCGACCGGTGGGCGGCTGGCGGTCGTCGCACCGCAGGCAGTAGCAGTAGGGTGCGTCACGGCAACCACCTCGAGGTGCCCCACGTCGCGAGCGTCCTGCAGACCTGCCGATCCGTGACGCACCATTCAGACAAGTCGTCTGGGCTGGTCCCGGCATCCCACCACGTACAACGCCCCCGTCCCGTCAATGATGGCGCGCACCGAACGTCAACAGCCGTAGGGCCGGTTCCAACCGGCCGGTCCTTCCCGTGCGAACCCCGAGCATCAGCCCGGACGCAGCGTCACCAACCCTCAAACCAACCAGCACACCATGAGCCTCCACCAGCTTCTCTCCGCCGTCCTGATCGCTGCAACCTTCGCCTCCACAGCCATTGCGCAGGACGCCTCCGGTGACAAGCCCGGCTACGCGATCGAGAAGGACATTCTGTACCGCGACGGCGACAACCTGACCGACTACATGCAGGAGCGGTGCCGGCTCGATCTCTACTACCCGACGGACCGCGACGGCTTCTCCACCGTCGTCTGGTTCCACGGCGGGGGCCTGCGTGCCGGCAACAAGTCGATTCCCTCAGGCCTGAAGAACAAGGGGCTCGCCATCGTCGCCGTCAACTACCGCCTTTTCCCGCACGTGAAGTCCCCGGCCTACATCGAAGACGCCGCGGCGGCCGTCGCCTGGACGTTCCGCAACATCGAGCGGTACGGCGGATCGCCGGAGCGGATCTACGTCAGCGGTCACTCGGCGGGCGGGTACCTGACCAGCATGATCGGACTGGACCGCCGCTGGCTCGCCGCGCACGACATCGACGCCAACGACATCGCCGGCCTGATCCCCTACAGCGGCCACACGATCACTCACTTCACCGTGCGTGAGGAACGTGGCATCGACGGCAAGCAACCGATCGTGGACGATCTGGCCCCGCTCTATCACGTCCGCAAGGACGCCCCGCCGCTGCTGCTGATCACCGGCGACCGTGACAAGGAAATCCTCGGCCGCTACGAGGAGAACGCCTACTTCTGGCGGATGATGCAGGTGGTCGGACATCCGCAGACGGTGCTGTACGAGCTCGACGGCTATGACCACGGCGGCATGGCTGAACCGGCCCACCCGCTGCTGATCCAGTTCGTCCGCTCGCTGGAGAAGTGACGACCGCCACCGGTGTGACAGTTGCAACGAAGGCGAGCCCCGCGCGTCAGCTCGGGGGTACTTACGCGCGGCTCACGGTTCCAACCCGGGAGCTCACGCTCCCGGCTCGCCAGCGCACTGTGCAGGCGGCGGCCCGTTGGGTGCCATGCCCTCACGCCGAAGGCGGGTGGGCATGCGATCGATCGTCGTCGAACCGGGTGGCCGTGGCTGGAGCGAGCAACGCGAGCGAAGCCACGGTATCACAACATCGGGCGGCACGTCCCGGAACGACGCGAAGCGGAGTGACGGGCGTGGTCGACACGGCCTGAAGCAGGCTGGCTGGCCCCAGCACCCGCGTCGACGTCGCCCCATCGCCCCTGGCGAGCCCCGAGCGTCAGCTCGGGGGTCCGGGACTCGCGATGAGGCGGCCGGCGTCACGCGTCGTGGCGGTCCACCAGTACCCAGAACACGTTTCCAGGCGCGGTCAGCGTGTCGAAGTTCGCCAGCAGCAGCGAACTCGTGTTTCCGATCGGGCACCAGTCGGGACGACGAAACGTACGCCACTCGTCCGGAACGTTGAATCTGCCGTTTCCGCTCGGATCGGTGATCTGGCTCCAGCTACCCGGGATCATGTTTCCCACAAACTGGTGAGCCGCCGTCATGAACTTGCAGTGGGTAAACCAGAGGTTGTCGGAGTTATCCCCCGCGTGCAGCAGTTCCATGTCGAGCTCGTAATAACCGGACGAATGGACGGCGAGGCTCATCGAACGGATGTGCACCGGCGAGTCGATGTGTTCGTACCCTGGAGAAAACCTGTAGCTGACAATCTTCGTACTTCCGTCGGATGAGCGTCCTTCCTCAACAAGTGCTGCCCAGTGAGTCCCGCGAACGGACGCCTGGGACGTCAACATGTTGAGACGACACTCCAGTTCACCAACCCGCTTCAGCAGGTCGGCCTGTACGTCTTGAGTCATCAGTTCCTCCACTGAGAGGGGCGGCGATCGGCAGGATGACTCCGTGCCGACGGATACGATCATACCTGCGACAGTTTACACGGCGACCGGGTGAAGACCGCGGACGAATCCCCGATCCGACAGCGTTTCAGAACAGTTCCTCCCCCGGCAGTTCCGCAGCCTGCCGGATCCAGTCCGCGAGCTGCTCTTCGTCAACCGGTTCGTCCTCGTGGATGTGCACGTACCGGACCGCCTGGTGCTTCGAACTGACCGGCGGAAGGGGACGGAGCGCCCCGCCGTTGAGAAACGTCACCTTGATGTACTTGGTGAAGCAGTGGTAGCTGAGGAACCAGCCCCGCCCCTCGATGCCGTAGAACGGCGAATTCCACCGCACGGCCTTTCGCACCTCCGGGACCGCTCGCACGACCAGTTCGTCAAGAAACCGACCGACATCCTGCTTCCAGCCCGGCATCGCGGCGATGTAGTCCTGCACCGGACCGTCGCCGTCCCCCTTGGGGATCTGGGGATTGCCCCCCGCAAGCAGCTTCGGCCCGATGTCGCCACGCTTCGCAACCGGCTTCTTCGAAGTCTTCGCCTTTTTTTTCGCCACAGTGACAGCCCTCAACTGAGTGCGAATCGGGTGACATCAGTACATGGCGAACCGTGAGGACGCTTCGCCACATCAGGTGGAGTTGCGGGAAATCGAACTGGCACCGCCCGACATCGGGTTACTGGTTTTCCCGCGTGCGAGTCCAGACACTGTTGACGCTCAGCAGGTCAAAACCGGAACGTCGACAGTTCCGATGACTCTGAGAGCCGGGCTCCACATCGGTATATGCAACCTTGAGACCGGTCGCATGAGCCGCTTCCAGCCGGGCGGCCAGCAGCGCAGAATGAATCCCGGAGGCGCGATACTGCAGTAGCGTGAACGCGTTTGCCAGAAATGCGGTCCCGCTGTCGACGAACATCGTCCCCCATCCCGCCGGCTTGCCATCCGGAGCATGGGCGACGAAGCAGCGAAACTGTGATGTACAGTAGTACCCGGCTGTGCGATTGCGTCTGTCCCGGTTGTATGATACTCCGCTCAGCTCGAGCAGATCGAAGAACTCGTCGCGCTCATCCGGGCCCAGCTCGACGACGCGCTGCGAATCTCCTGCCACAGCGGACGGCGTCGCCTCAAGATAGCAGAGGCTCGACACGGGTCTGAACCGTGCATTCAGCAGCGACGCGAAGTTCGTCTCCGTCTGCTGGGGGAACAGAAGTTCGATGGCCTGCACGGCCGCGGAAAGAGTGTCCAGGACTTCGGCGACGCAGCCACACGTGGGGGGAACGACCGCACGATTGTAGTACACGTTGTCCGGGCGCCCCGAATCCAGGACATGGGGAACCTCGGCAGAGTCCGCGAGCACGATGCCGGTCGGTGCCGCCTCCGACGCCGTACGACGCGCGTTGAAGTACGCGTATCGCAGTTCCGCATGAAGCAGTGCGTTCAGGTCATCGATCATGGCGGTCTGTCCCGATTCAGTCGATCCATTCGGCCCGCCAGAGAAATCACCATCGTCACATCGCCGCCGGCCGTCGACTCCAACGCGCCTTCAGCGACGCCATCTGGGCCGTGTGGCCCGCCTCGTGTTCGATCAGATGAAACACGACCCACTCGGGATTCGTCTCGTAGTCGAGTCCGTCGATCGGCGTTCGCAGCCGTCGCCACTCGGCCGCATCGATGCCTCCCAGCACCTCCAGCAGGATCTTCCGGCTCGTTGCCAGCGTTTCGAGACGCTGTGCGGCGGATCGCCCCGGCACCCGCGTGAGCCGTTTCGCCTCGTCGCGGGAGGGCCAGGGGAAGAGAGCTTTGACGTCGGGGGGAAGTTCGGTGCGGAGCAGATCGAGGTAGAGCCACGACATCTCGACCAGCCCGACGTGGTAGAGCAGGGCACCGATCGGATTCTCGCTGCCGTCCGGCCCGCACCAGTCGAGGCAGGCCTGCTCGCAGTCGGCGACGGTCTCGATCGTCTTGCGGCGGACCTCTTCGAGGGCCCCGAGCCAGCGACCGATTTCAGGAACAGCCGCGTCGACCGGAGAGATTGCCAGACGTTCCACGGTGGGCTCCTGTGGGTCTCATTGAACGGTTGTTGCAGCAACCGCAACGCCGGCTGCAACCGCCCGAATCACTGCTCGTCGTCAACGCCCTTCAGGACCAGCACGAAACGCCAGCGAGTGTACCCCCGCGCCAGGGACGTTGCTCACCACTCACCACTCACCACTCCCGCACCTACGACTCCATGATCCGGAACCGGTCGATGATCTCCTTCGCCTCTTCCGGGTTCGGAATGCCCGCCACGGCGATCTCCAGCCCCGACTGACCGGCACTCGAAATCCCGATCCATCCCACGTCCATGATCCGCTGAAAGAACGACTGCCGGATCTGCACGTTCCGCACGTTGTCGTGCCACACCTCGCTGGTGTACTTCGACAGCAGCCCCTTGCGGAGAATCGTCCGCTTGTTCGTTACCTGCAGCTCGGTCCCCAGCGTCTGGATGTACCACACCAGCAGGATCACCACACCAACCCCCACCAGGCACAGCAGGGCGCACAGGATGAATGAGATCGGCCGATTGCGAAACATCGACGGGTTGGCTTCGTACAGGATTTCCTCGTCCATGCGTCCGAACCTTTGCAGTCAGGAAGTCGTCACTGTGAGCAGCATCCGGGCGGATCAGGCTACCAGCGGCCCCGATGCCGACGCAACGTCACCCCCGCGGCCGTCACGCCTCCCTGCAATACGGAGCCGGCAACGCATCGGTTCAATCCGATTCGTGCTTTGACATTCTCTCCACCAGCGGGCAGGATGGCGGCAATCCACAGTGACGCTGCCTCTCCCGCCTCGCATGGAGCCCGCCATGAGCACGTCCCCGACCGGTACCCGTCGCACGTTCCTCCAGTCCACCGCTCTCGCTGCCGGAGCCCTCGCCGCTCCCGCCATCGCCCGTGCCGCTGCCAGCGAGACCATTCGCGTGGCCGTCATCGGCCTGGGGGCGCAGGGAAAGGCCCACATCCGCAGCTGGCTGAGCCACGACAACGTCGAACTGGCCGCCGTCTGCGACGTCGACGAAAAGCGTCTGGCCGAGGCCGCCGCCATCGCCCGCGATGCCCGCCCGATCGAGGATCTGCGAACCATCATCGACGATCCCGACATCGACGCCATCTCGATCGCCACGCCCGACCACTGGCACACTCCCGCGGCACTGCTCGCGATGGATGCCGGCAAGCACGTCTACGTCGAAAAACCCTGCTCCCACAACGTCCGCGAGGGGCGGATGCTCGTCGAGGCCGCGAAGAAGACCGGACGCGTCGTGCAGCACGGCACGCAGACCCGCAGCAGCGAAGGGCACCAGCAGGCCATCCAGATGCTGCGGGAGGGGATCATCGGCGATGTAACCGTCGCCCGTGCCTGGGACGTGCAGTTCCGGGGACCGATCGGCAAAACCTCCCCCGGCCAGCCCCCCGCCGGCCTCAACTACGACCTCTGGGTCGGACCGGCCCCGATGCAGCCGTTCCGCTCCAACTGCCATCACTACACCTGGCACTGGTGGTACAACTTCGGCACGGGAGACGCCGGCAACGACGGCATCCACGAACTCGACATCGCCCGCTGGGGACTCGGCGTCGACACGCAGCCGTCGCGGGTGACGGCGGTCGGCGGAAAGTACGTCCACGACGACGACCAGCAGTTCCCAGACACGATGACCGCCATCTTCGAGTACTCCGGCGACGGACAGGTCGGCAGCCAGAAGCAGCTCATCTACGAAATGCGGCTCTGGTCGACCAACTACCCGGAGAACGTCGACAACGGCGTCGAGTTCATCGGCACGAAGGGGCGGATGTTCATGAGCAAGCGGGGCAAGTTCTCGCTGTTCGGCCCACGCAATACCCGCATCGATCAGAAACCGGCCGGCTCACTCGCCGGCAGCGTCGCCGCCCATCAGGCGAACTTCCTCGATGCGATCCGTGGCAATGCGAAGCCGGTGGCCGACGTGATGACGGCTCACCTCTCCGCCTCACTGTCGCACCTGGGGAACGTGGCGACCCGCATCGGCGGTTCGTTCGAGTTTGATCCGGCGACCGACTCGACACCCGATGCCGCCGCCGACCGGCTGCTCGGACGGGAATACCGCGCCGGCCACTGGGCGGCCCCGACGTGCTGACCTGTGGGTTGCCGCAATCGAATCCGCGAACGCCCACCCGCCGCGTCCGGTGGACTGCCCGGTCCAACACCCATGGCGAGCCCCCAATGCGACATGGCGAGCCCCCAATGTGACCAGGCGAGCCCCCAATGTGACCAGGCGAGCCCTGAGCGTCAGCTCGGGGGTACTACGCGCGCATCACGGTTCCAACCCGGGAGCTCACGGGCCCGTGTCGTTATTCCCCCTGGGCGGAGTGCGGAGCGCTTTTCCCCCCAGCCCCCCGTCCGGATCGCGCAGCACGATCCACAGACGGGGGACAAAAACGCTCACTCACTCAAATTGTCGGGGCACTGGCATCAACGACTACGCCATGA
>ENA-ORCW01000337-ORCW01000337.1-marine-metagenome-genome-assembly--contig:-NODE-337-length-35798-cov-4.361944_pt1 | contig 35798 bp, 26 predicted proteins | sample MGYA00237784_ERZ508517 | MGnify/ENA primary metagenome ERZ508517 (study PRJEB26187, sample SAMN06268979) | marine metagenome | isolation source: Tt ae E1 feedstock associated aerobic enrichment on... | reverse complement strand
CCCATCCCTCCGCTCCGCTCCGTTCTGGGACGTGCCACCCATGTCGATTTTCACAGGAGACACTGCAGAATGACTCGACTGACCCGGATCGCACTCGTCGCGGTCACCCTGCTGGGCCTGCTTGTACAGACGGCCCGTGCAGCCGATGAGCGACCGAACATCATCTTCATCATGGCGGACGACCTCGGCTATGCGGAGCTGGGAAGCTACGGCCAGACGAAGATCCGCACGCCGCATCTGGACCGGCTGGCAGCCGAGGGGATGCGGATGACGCAGTACTACTCGGGGGCACCGGTCTGTGCGCCGGCCCGCTGCGTGCTGATGACGGGCAAACATCTGGGGCACGCGTACGTGCGGGACAACTCGGAGGTCGGCACGTGGGAGTCCTTCCTGGGACAGATCCCGCTGCCGGCCGAGGAGAAGACCGTCGCCGAGGCGCTCAAGGAGGCCGGCTACGCAACCGGAGCGTTCGGCAAGTGGGGCCTGGGGCGGGTCGGTTCGAGTGGAGATCCGCTCAATCAGGGCTTCGACAGGTTCTTCGGCTACAACTGTCAGCGGCACGCGCACAACTACTATCCGAGATATCTCATCGACGACCGGGAGCAGCGACCGCTGGAGGGGAACGGTCGGGGGCTGACTGGCGAGCAGTACGCGCCGCAGCTGATAGCCGACGAGCTGCTCAAGTTCCTGCGGGCCAATCACGAGAAGCCGTTCTTCATCTACTACCCGACGGTCATCCCGCATCTGGCACTGCAGGTGCCGGAGGAGGACCTGGCCGGGTACCGCGGTCAGTGGGACGAGACGCCGTACAAGGGGCGGTCGTACCTGCCGCATCCGACGCCGCGGGCCGCCTATGCCGCGATGATCACGTTTATGGATCGACAGGTGGGGCGGATTCTCGCAGCGCTGGACGAGCTGGGTGTGGCGGAGAACACGCTGGTGATCTTCACGTCGGACAACGGCACGACGATGCTCAAACCCCAGGTGGACTACGAGTTCTTCGAGAGTGTCGGCCCGTTGCGGGGGCTGAAGGGCTCGGTCTACGAGGGAGGGCTGCGCGTGCCGCTGATTGCCCGCTGGCCGGCGAAAATTCCTGCCGGGACGGTAAGCGATCACCAGGCGGTGCACTACGACGTGCTGGCGACGCTGGCGGAGGTGGCCGGAGCCGAGGTACCTGCGGGGACGGACGGCATCAGCTTTCTGCCGGCGCTGCTGGGGCAGTCGGAGCAGCAAAAGGAGCATGAGTACCTGTTCTGGGACTTCGGCGGGTACGGCGGTCAGATTGCCGTCCGCATGGGGGACTGGAAGGGAGTGAAGCGGAACCTGCGGAAGAAGCCGGACGCGCCGCTGGAGCTGTACAACCTGGCTGAGGACATCGGCGAGGAGAATAACGTGGCGGCAGAGCATCCTGAGGTGGCGGCCCGAATCGAGGCGATCATCCTCGAGGCCCGTGACGTGCCGGAGGTGAAGAAGTTCCGCTTCGGGCGGTACCGGGAGTAGTTGGGGCCGTTGCCTTGGGAGGGGCAAACGGAAACACGGAGGCACGGAGGGATCAGAGCTGCGAGCGTGAGCGAGCGAATGAAATGTGTGCCACGGGCTCCGGCCGTGCCGGGTGGCATGCTTACCCTGCCAGGCAAGCATGTCCGTGGAAGAAATGAGGCCCTCCGTCGGACTGCGGGTGATGATCTCTGTCGGGAAGAGCGGTATGGACGTTCGTGATCATAATCGCAAGGCGTGGGACCAGAGCGTTGCCGAAGGCAACCGGTGGACGCTGCCGGTCAGCAGGGAAGAGGTAGACCGGGCCCGGCAGGGAGACTTTGAGATCCTGCTGACGCCGACCAGGCCGGTGTCGGCGGACTGGCTTCCGGATCTGAAGGGGACGCGGACTCTGTGCCTGGCCGCCGCCGGGGGGCAGCAGGCTCCGTTGCTGGCGGCTGCGGGGGCCCTCGTGACCGTCTTCGACAATTCCCCCGGTCAGCTGGCTCAGGATCGGCTTGTTGCCGAGAGGGACGGACTGAGTCTGAAACTGGTCGAGGGGGACATGGCGGATCTGTCGGAGCTTGGTGATGGTTCGTTCGATCTGATTGTGCATCCCTGCGCGAATGCGTTTGTGCCCGAAGTGCAGCCTGTGTGGAACGAGTGTTTCCGCGTGTTGCGACCCGGCGGGGAACTGCTGGCCGGCTTCACGAATCCGCTGCGGTATCTGTTCGATCTCGAGCGGATGGAGCAGGGCGAGCTGGAGGTCCGGAATGCCATCCCCTATTCGGATGTCGCGCATCTGCCCCCAGCAATTCTGCAGAAGATGATCGACGCGGGTGAGGCGCTGGAATTCGGCCATTCGCTGGAGGATCAGATCGGCGGCCAGCTGCGGGCGGGGTTCGTTCTGTCAGGCATGTATGAAGATCGCTATCCCGAGCAGGACGAGGATCCGCTGTCCCGGTTCATGGATACGTTCATTGCGACGCGGGCGGTGAAGCCGGAGGGCCGGTGAGGGGATAAGCGGCAGCCGGTTTCAGTCTGGTTCGCGGGCGAAGCACGGATCCACGGTGGGCCGGTGCGACTCTCTTACGGTTCAAACCCGGTTTCCGGCTCGGCTCTTTCGTCTTCGGGATGACCAGGAGTAGCGGAAGGGAGGTAATCGCTGGGGATTTCAGCTGGTGGCGGACTGATCCCGGTTCGGACATTCAGCGTTTTGCTCGGAGGCGACGCCTGCGGCTCATTGCGAGAGAACTCGATTTCTTTCACCGGCAATGTCGGCTTCATGACGCCGAGCGAGATCAACGCCATTCCCAGCAGCGCGCAGAACAGGCCCGGGGAGCCGTCCTTCCAGTTCAGACGGTTTCCCTGCAGGTCTGCCGTCGCACTGAACGGCTTGAGGAAACCGAGGGCAAAGAGCAGTACGCCGACGACGATCAGGAAGAGGCCGCCGATCGAAGCAACGGCGATCTGAACACCTGTCATTCGGATGTTGGCGGCGGCATACTCGAGGCTGACGAGAAAGTCGACGGAGTAGGGAAGCCGTGACGACTGGCTCGTTCTGATGTCACTTGTGACGTTTTGGATCAGCGTTGTTGTCAGTTGCGGGGGCTGTGTCAGGGGCGTGATGATGTAGACGAGGACGTAGAAAAAGGCGCCGACGAGAATCGCAGCGAATGCCAGGAACGCCAGACCGACCGTTCGTCGCGACATGCGCACTGGTTGCGTGCCCGACTTACCTTTCAGCTCGTCGGCGTCTTCTGCCTGGTCATGCGCCACGGGCTCGGCGCCGGAGTCGGAATTGTCAGTTAAGGGGCTCGACACTGGCGTGATTCCGATAGGTTGCGCTGTTGTCGATGCGGAAAACGAATCCGGCGGGGACGCTAATTGTTTGTGAACGTGCTTGGAAAACGATTCGTATCCGTACCTCGCCGTCGCTCTCGTCCTTTATCGGAATCGCAAATGTCTGGACAATCTCTTCGTCCGTTCCCGGGGGCTGTCCAATGACGCGGCCGGCGCCTCGCTCATCGCGATGCACTTGCCAGTGGTATGCGGTTGATCCGGCCGGCGACACCTGGTTCCAAGGCTTCGAAACTTCAACCCACAAGTAGTAGTGGACACTGCGGTCGGTGATCTTCGGTGTCCTCATATGGACGCTGAACGTCTGGTTGTCCTTGTCTGGTGTGAAGTAGACGACGGAGCGGGAGATTGGATTGTCCGGTCGGTTGATCCCGCTTTCAGTGCAGACCAGTACGGCTTCGCATGGGATATCGCGAAGGTCGACTGCCTGGACCAGGAAGTGGACCCGGTGATAGTCTCGCTGAGGCTGCAGGGTGACGTGAGCGCTGGTCTGCGGCGATTGGGCAAATGTGAGGGACGGGTCGGCACGGACGTCCGAAGAGTTGATTGTCAGGACCACGCCGGCCGCGGCGATTGCGATTGATCGAAAATGTGTGGACCGCCACATGAAGATACCTCACCGGCTTGATCTGCCAACGGCTGCAACGGAAGGCGGCGTCTTGCCGGTCACGGCAGGCCACCCGATTGCCAATCTCTTTTTCCTTACCGTGTTCTGCCGCACCCAGGTGACAGCCTTGTCGACTGATGAGTCGCTTGGCAGCTCGCCGGTCAGCTTCAAACCACAATTGGCTCAATCGACCCGCAATTGAGGCGAGATCATGATTCGTACGTTTTGCGGCCGCAGGTTCGTTTCTCTCGTTGGTGTCTGCCTGCTCGCGTTTAGTGCCGGTGGCCATCTCGTCGCTGCCGAGGCGTTCCTGGCCGGGGCGGCGACGGCCGATCTGACGCCCCCGGCGGGCGTGTCGATGGATGGCATGATCAGCAAGCCGGGGCCGGTACGGGGCGTGCATGATCCGCTCACGTCCCGGGCGATCGTGCTGGCTCTGGGCGAGATGAAAGTCGCAATCTGTGTCAACGACATGTGCATGATCGACCGTGAAGTCTACGACGCGGCAAAGCAGATCGTGTTCGAGCAGACCGGGATTCCGCCGGAGCATCAGCTGATGGCGGCGACGCACTCCCATGCCACGCCGCGGGTCGCCCGCGTCAGCACCCGTCCGGCCGACGAGGCCTACCGGGGTTTCGTTTCCCGCCGGATTGCCGAGGCGATCGTTGCAGCGCACGGGAACCTGGCCCCGGCCCGGGTCGGCTTCGGGACGTTCGAGAAGGGGGAGCTGCTCGCCTGCCGGCGGTTCCTGTGTGAGGAAGGGAGCGTGGCTCCGAATCCCTTCGGCGAGGAGGGGGAGGTGATCAAGTCGGTTGCGGGGCGGAGTACGAAGATCATTCGTCCTGCCGGGCCGGTTGATCCGGTCTTCTCGGTGCTGTCGATTCAGCATGCGGACGGCCGGCCGCTGGCGGTGCTGGGGAACTTCAGCGTGCATTACTGCGGCGGGTACGCATCGGGGCAGGTGAGTGCGGATTACTTTGGCGTGTATGCCCGCGCTCTTGAAGAGGAACTCGGCGGCGGGGAGAACGGGCCGGCGTTCGTGGGGATCATGAGTAACGGAACCAGCGGGGATACCGGTTCGTTTCAGCTCTCCGGAGGTCGCAAGCCACCATGGGAGCGGATGGGGCAGGCGGGGCGGCTGCTGGCGAAAGAAACGCTCGAGCTGCTGAAGACGCTCGACTACGCTCAGCCGGGGACCCTCGCGGTGGCGACGAGCGAGCTGGAGCTGGGCGTGCGTCGACCGGATGCGGAGCGGCTGGCCTGGGCGAAGGCGTTGCTGGCCGATCCGGAGGCGAAGGGGCCGCATCGCTGGAGCCGGATCTATGCCGAGCAGGCGGTCCGGCTGGCGGAGTATCCGGCGAGCTATCCGGTGTTTCTGCAGGCGATCCGGATTGGTGACGTGGGGATCGCAGCCTGTCCGTCGGAAGTGTTTGCCGAGATGGGGCTGGCGATCCGCGCGGGGAGTCCGCTCGAGAAGACGTTCACGATGGAGCTGGCGAACGGGTATTCGGGGTATTTGCCGACGCCGCAGCAGCATGCGTGGGGCGGGTACGAAACCTGGCCGGCCCGCAGCAGCCACCTGGAAATTCAGGCGGAGCCGAAGATCCAGGCGGAGCTGCTGCGACTGCTGCAGGGCGTTGCCAGCCGCTGATCGAGAGAGCCTGGTGAGCACGTCGAGCACGGCTGCCGACGGAAATCTGGCTTGTCCTCCGGGCTGACCTGACCTGCCTTACCGTCGATCGTCTGCGATCGGACGTCGGGCGGGACCGCTGCGCGTATGTCGTGCTGAGCGCGTGACGCATCGGTCTGTTTCACAAACAAGGGGTGTTTTCCCGGGGGAGTGGTGCGCAATACCCCAATGGGCTTTCCGTGTCGGCCCCGGATCGCTGGCGAAGGGCGTTCCTAGAATGCTGGCCAGACGCAGTTGAAGGAGTGGGCCTGGCACAGAAACCTCAAACGGTGGAGAACGACCATGACACGATGGACGAACAGACGCTGGCTGGCCGGACTGGCCACCATGATCGCACTGACATCAGGTCTGAGCAGCCTGACCTGGGGGCAGTCGCAGGGGGATCGGACGCAGAGCACACTGCTGGTTCCTCCCGCGCAGGAACTGCTCAGGATCGAAGTCGACACGCCGGACCAGGTCCGCGTGAACAACGAGTTCGAGTACAGCATTCGTGTGACGAATCAGTCGGACAGTGTTGTGCTGCACGACATACGCATTGCCCAGAAGACGCAGGACGGATTCGAAATCGAGTCGGCTCAGATTCAGAAGAAGGAGCAGCATCAGGAGAGCGACCAGTCTGCTGAGCCGTCGAAACAGGGCAACGACCAGCAGGTGAAGTCGGGCGAATCTAAGTCGCAGAACAAGAAGCAGGGCAAGGACGGCAGCAGGGAGAAAGGGCAGGACGAGTCGGCGGGCCGGAACGCGTGGACGATTTCGCAGCTCGAACCGGGTGAGACTCGGACGATTCGCGTGACGGCGAGTTCCGAAAACGAAGGCGATCAGCAGATGTGTCTGATGGTCAAGTCTTTCACGCCGGCCCTGTGTGTGACGACGACGTTCACAAAGCCGGAGCTTCAGGTTGCCGTCGATCTTCCGGAGAAGGCAAACGTCTGTGAGCCGTTCGAGATCGAGTACTACATCAAGAACACCGGCACCGGGGCGGTCGAGACGCTGACCGTTCAGAGCGATCTTCCCGAGGGACTGACGCTGGAAGACGGCAGCAGGAAGGTCAACTTCGACGTCGACGGGCTGGAGCCGGACCAGGTTCGGAAATTTGCTGCGACCGTCATGGCGAAGGAACCGGGCGAGTATTCGACACGTGGTATCGTGACGGCGCCGGGAGGCCTGACGGCCCGGTCGAAGAAGTGGTCGGTCGACGTTCGTGCCGCCGAACTGGCCGTCGCGATCGATGGCCCGAACCGTGTGCATATCGATCGGGAAGCGACATACACTGTTCGCGTAAGCAACAACGGAGATGCCACGGCTCGCGATGCGAGTCTGATGCTGCGGTTCCCGCAGTCGGTTGGCCTGGTGAGCACCGGGCAGGTTCAGAAGTCTGACGAGACGGTGGCTTCGAGCGACAGCCAGGGCGGAAACGGTGCCCAGACCCGCACGGCCGCTTACCGTGGTGACGGGAGTTCGCAGGAGAACGGCAGGGAGCAGGAGGGCGACGGGCAGACGGCGTCGGAATCCTCCGGCGATCAGGCTTCGGAGCCTGCAGATGAGCAGTGGGATCTGGGTGATCTTGGTCCGGGTGAGACGCGGGAAGTCCAGGTGACGCTCCGGCCCGATGAGGCCCGCAAGATGCAGATCGAAGCGGTCGCCCGCCACATGTGTGGAGGGGAAGAGAAGTCGGAGCCGGTCGACACGATCGCCGGCACATCGACCGAAGTGATTGCGGTTCCCGCTCTGGCGATCGGCGTCATCGACATGCAGGACCCGGTCGACGTGGATTCCAACGTGACGTATCGGATCGTGCTGGAGAATGAAGGAACCGCTGCCGCAAAGCAGCTTGAAGTCCGTGTCGAAGTTCCCGAGCAGTACGAGTACGTGGACGGCAACGGGACGACGGATGTCAACGCGGAGGAAGGGACGCTCACCTTCGCACCGGTCGAGTCACTTTCTGCCGGCGACAAGGCGACCTGGGAAGTTCGCTTTCAGGCGAAGGATACGGGGCAGGTCCGTTTGCCGGTTCACGTGACGAGCAACGGGTCGACTCAGCCGATTCGTGCCGAGGAACCGACCCGTCTGATTCGGAACTGACGGCAGATCCTCCACCTGGTCACACCAACAGAAAGGAGAGGTCGATGTTCCGAGGCATTGATAGGGTGCCTGTTCTACTGCTCGCCGTTGTCGTTGCCGGCTGTGCCGAGACCGCATCGGAAGACGCGGTTCCTGAACCGGACACGACGGCGTCCCCAGCGGGCGACGTCCAGATGGACGACGAACGGCCCGAGCCGGGGATGACCGGCGCGGACAGCGACGATGCGGCTTCCGCAAGCGGACCGCAGCCGGCCGGATCAACGACCGGCGGGAGTCTGGAGACCGCGAAGGAGACTCCGGTTGTGGAGGAGCCGGCCGAATCGCTGCCTGACCGGAGCGAGTAGGCTTCCGTTGCGATGGATGCAGAATTCGCCCCGCCTGTCTCATGGAGCCATGGGACAGGCGGGGTTTTTTGCGTCATGAATCGGGCGGAGTCCGGCGTCAGGAACTGGACGAGAGTTCGATTTTCAGGTCGCTGGTTCCCTCCTCGGGAATGGAAAACTCGATCCCGGACATGGTCGGATTGGCATACTGCTGTGGCAGTGCGTTGATCCAGTTAAGGTTGGCGTCGGGGGATTCGGCGGCATGTGCCGCGTCTTCTCCAAGCTGGTCGGCCGTGAGATTCTGTCCGGTGACTTCGACGGTCTTCGAGACACCGACCTGGTAGCTGCCGGGCACGGCGCCGTCCTTGGAGGGGAATGCCTTGAGTTCAAACCGACCGGAGGAGTCGGTGAGAGCGTTGGCGGGATACTGGTCGGGCGGGACGGGGGCAAAGACGACGGACGCACCCTCAACCGGTTCGCCATCGAGCGTTACCACGCCGGTGGCAGGGACGGTTTCGGGCAGGTTCTTCGTCCATTTGTCTTCTGAGGAGCAGCCGACGAGGCTGGCCATCAGAACGGGGGCCGCAGTCAGCAGCAGGTGATTGGGGCGCACGGAGACCTCCAACGTAGCGAGAGTGATACGGATTCCCTGGAACGGCAGACGAAGCGGGGCTCAGAACTCCGAGAGGACTTCGCCTCCGGCCTTCGTACCCAGTGCTCCCCAGACGCCGTACGGGCTGGGAGAGGATGTCAGGGGATCGGGCGCTGTCACCGCGATGTTGCCGGTATCGATGTTCTCGCTGATGAAGCGGACGGCACCGTCTCCCATGAGCGCGAAGACGCCCCCTTCGTGTTCGCTGGTGGGTGTCCAGATGCCGGGGCCGTAGTGACCGCCGCCACTCTGCCAGGCGGGGTTACCGATCAGGCAGAGGGCGGAGTTGGGTGGCAGAATGGTGGTGACGGCATGGAAGAATGCGGCGCCGTCGCCCCAGCGGTAGCCGGGGGAGGTGTCCTGTGTGAACATCGCGGCGGTGCTGGCGTAGAAGGTTCCGTCAAAGAAGGAGGCACAGCTGATCGGGCTGAAGCTGGAGGGATCGCCGCTGGCGTCGACGGCGATCATGCCGAGGGATCGCGAGCTGTGTGGACGGGATCGTTCCGACATGGCAATGGTATTGCTGGTCCCGTCGACAATGTCGCGGAAGCGGACGGTGGCCTGCTTTCCGAACATTCCCCGATTGGGCATGGGGGCGTCGGGGGCCGAGCCACTGCGGACACCGGGGTCGGGAATTGAGGCGATGTAATTATCGCCGCCGCAGAACCCGTAGCTGTATCTGCCGCGGGGGCCGCCACCGTGCGGTTGCCGATCACCGGCATCGCTGGGGCAGTTGAGCATGGGGATGACCTGGTTCCACCAGGGACTGTTGGCCCAGGGGGCATCCTGGTTGTCCATGATGGTGTTGAAGAGGGCTCCCTGGTCGTAGTAGGGGAGCAGGGCAACAAAGGCGCTCATCCGGGCGCGATGCTGTCCGGAGGGGATGGTTCCGCTCCCTCCCTGACGTGCCGGGAACACCCCGTAGACATCATGATAATTGTGGAGGGCGAGCCCGAGCTGCTTGAGGTTATTGCGGCACTGAGTGCGACGGGCCGCCTCACGGGCCTGCTGGACCGCCGGGAGGAGCAGGGCGATCAGGATCGCAATAATGGCGATGACGACCAGCAGCTCGATCAGAGTGAAACCGGACGCGGAAAAACGGCGACGTTGAGATGCAGAACGCATGCGTAAACTCCCAGGTTCGAATGAACGGAAGTGAGAACGCGGTTGGATGTGCGCAGCATCTCCAACGCGGGCGGTTCGGGAACCGAAAGAAGAGGCCCGCGCAACGTAATCAATCGAGAGAAGACGCTGCGGAAAGATGGGAGAAGCCCCATCAGCTCGAACGTACGAAGGGGCGAGCGGACTGTCAAGAAGTTTTCAGAAACTTGGGGTGTGTTGTCCCGGACCGGCTCCTTATGAGGGGGGCTGTAATATCAATGTCTGGTTATATGTCCGGCCCGGAACGTCACCTGAGAGTGCCGTTGACCGTTCGCTGAACGGCCATGACGTGGTGACGCTTCGGCGGATGAGAACGAGACTGGGGCCATGGTCTCGTCGCGCGGCGGAGTGCCGATGTGGGTTCCTCACGCCTGCCGAACCACGCCCTTCACGTCGCTGCGCAACGCTCCAGGGCGTACCACCCGGGGGGGCACTTCGCGAGGGACACGTAGCCGGACGTGAGGCAGACGAGGACCGGTTTGTCGCGGGCCGGCGACTATGCCAGCCGCAGTTCCTTGCGGGCGAACTGCAGGGCGTCGACCAGCACGTCGACGTCGTTAGCGGTGTTGTACATGCCGAAGCTGGCACGGACGGTCGCCGGCACGCCGAGCAGGTCGTGGAGCGGCATCGTGCAGTGATGTCCGTGCCGGACGCAGACCCCCTTCAGGTCCAGCAGCTGCGCCAGGTCCTGTGCCGAGGCGTTCTCGACGGTGAAGCTGCAGATGGCCCCCTTATGGCTGGGGGAGGGGCCGAAGATCTTCAGACCGGGGATCTCGCCGAGACGCTCGGTCGCGTAGCGAAGGACGTTCTGCTCGTGCGTGTGGATGGCGCAGAGGCTCAGATCTTCGACGAACTCGATGGCCCGTCCCAGCGCGATCGCCTGGGCGATGGGGAGCGTGCCGGCTTCGAATTTGGCCGGCAGGGCGGCCCATTCGGAGTGATCCTTGTAGACGCGGTCGATCATGTGACCGCCGCAGAGGTACGGGTCCATCTCTTCGAGGAGTTCGCGGCGGCCGTAGAGGACGCCGATGCCGCTCGGCCCGTACAGCTTGTGTCCGGAGAAGGCGAGGAAGTCGATCTCTTCGCCGACGACGTTGACCGGCATGTGGGGGACGTTCTGAGCGCCGTCGACGAGGATCTTCGCACCGACCGATTTGGCCCGGCGGGCGATCTCGGTGACCGGCGGGACGGTGCCGAGGACGTTGGACATACCGGTGACGGCGACGATCTTCGTTTTCTCGCTCAGGACTTCGTCGAGGCGATCCAGGTCGAGCTGGCCGTCGTCGGTGAGGGGGATGAAGCGGAGGACGGCCCCGGTGGCCTGTGCGACCCACTGCCAGGGGACGAAGTTGGCGTGGTGCTCCATCTCGTTGACGAGGATCTCATCACCGGGCTTGAGGAACTTGCGGCCCCAGCCGTTGGCGACGATGTTGATCGACATCGTGGTGCCGGAGGTAAAGGCGATCTCCTCGACATGTTCGGCCCCGATGAACTGCCGGACCTTCTCGCGGGAGTGTTCGATCTCGCTGCTGACGCGGTCGCCGAAGCGGTACACGCCGCGGTACGCGTTGGCGTAGTACTGCTCGTAGACTTCCCGTTCCTTGTCGATGACGCACTGCGGCTTCTGGGCGGAGGCGGCCGTGTCGAGGTAGATGACGGGGAGACCGGAGGGAAGCGTCTGCTGCAGTGCGGGGAACTGGGCCCGGACGGCTTCGACGTCGAGCAACTGCTTCTTCGAGGCGGTTTCGTCGTCGGAGACCTGAAGCGACGTATCCGATGTGGGCTTGCTGCGGACTTCCGGCTCGGCCACCGCGGTGCTGCCGTCCGCTTCCAGGCAGGCACGAGCGATGCCCCGCAGCCGCTCGACCATGGAGTACAGGCCGTTGCGGCGCTGGGGAACGAGGTGGTTTTCGAGACCGAGTTCGGCGAAGACGTCGCGGAACTGGGTCTCGAGGATTTCCCGGGGCGTCTTGCCGCTGGCGAGCGTGAGCAGGACGACGATCAGGCCGTCGACGATGCGGGCGTCACTCTTGGCGCGGAGGTTAATGCGGGTGGTGCCGTTGTCGCGGACGATCTCCGGGACGAACCAGACCTGCGACTGGCAGCCGTGAACCCGGTTGGCTTCGTTTTTTTCGCCGGCGGGGAGATCGGGAAGCTCTTCGCCGAGTTCGATGAGGTAGCGGCACTGGTCCTCCCACTCCCCGAGGAAATCGAACTCTTCGATCAGCTCGTCAATGGTGATCGGCTCGAGCTGCGGCACAACGACTCTCCCGTAGATCTCAGACGGCATAGGTGTGCGGCCACATGAACAGGGCCGCTGGCCTGATTGTAGCGCGTCGCAGGTGGCAATCCAACGTCGCGGCAGAAGCGGAACTTGCGTCGAGCGGCGGGAACGGGGAGTGTTTGACTGTGTCGTTGAACTTCAGCCCCCAGCCGTTAGCATCTACGGTTGCTGCCGGAGACCGGGACTGGGCCCGCTCCGCGCGTCGCCGCCTGCCGCTCCGGCTCTGCCAGATGCTGCTTTCACGGGGAAAGGATCCCGAGATGATCGACCAGACCAAAACCGACTCCGCGACCGGATACACGCTTCCTCCGCTCGGGCAGAATCCGTCGTCCCTGGCGCGGGGCACGTCGCCGGGCAGCTTTGCGAAGCCGTCCCGAATCGCTCCGGGGCCGGAAGGCTGCTGGACATTTTCGTCTCCGGATACGCCGGGCATGCCCCAGCCGTCCGACAGGACCGCGTGGGACTTCCTGCCGGCGGGCTGGACGACCGAACTCGTTGACGGGGCAGGGGCGTCGGTCGAGCGTGACGGCGAGCGGGTCTTCGAGCAGGGGGACGGAAGCTGGCGTCGGGTGACGTTGCCGGCCGGTTTCGAGCCGATCACGCAGCTCGAGTCGGCCCGTCTGGGGATCATCACGCCGGAAATGCAGCGGGTCGCCGAGCGGGAACCGCATCTGACGGCTGTTCAGGTCCGTGACGAAGTGGCCGCGGGGCGGATGGTCATTCCGGCGAACAAGACTCACTTGGGGTATCAGCTCGATCCGATGGCGATCGGCCGGGCGTCGAAGACCAAGGTGAATGCCAATATGGGGGCATCGCCGGTCTCCTCCGGAACCGACGCCGAGGTCGAGAAGCTCAAATGGGCCGAGCGGTGGGGCGCCGACACGGTCATGGACCTGTCGACCGGCGGCAACCTCGACGAGTGTCGCGAGGCGATCATCCGCAACAGCCGCGTGCCGATCGGAACCGTGCCGATCTACTCGATGATCATCGGCCGCAAGCTGTACGACCTGGATGCGAAGACGATTCTGGAATCGCTGGAGCATCAGGCGAGTCAGGGGGTGGATTACTTCACGATCCACGCCGGCGTTCGCAAAGCGCACCTGCCGTACGTGAAGGATCGCCTGATCGGGATTGTCAGTCGTGGGGGATCGCTGCTGGCGAAGTGGATGATCGACCACGACGACGAAAACCCGATGTACACGCTGTGGGAGGACATCTGCGACGTCATGCGGCAGCACGACGTGACGTTCTCGATCGGCGATGGTCTGCGTCCGGGCGGACTGGCTGACGCGACGGATCAGGCGCAGCTGGCAGAACTGTGCACGCTGGGTGAGCTGACCGAGCGGGCCTGGCGGAAGGGCGTGCAGGTGATGATCGAAGGCCCGGGACACGTGCCGTTCGATCAGATCGAATACAACATGAAGCTGCAGCGGACGCTCTGCCACGGGGCTCCGTTCTATGTGCTCGGGCCGCTGGTGACCGACATCTTCCCCGGCTACGACCACATCACGAGCTGCATCGGGGCGACGGCGGCGGCGTATCACGGGGCGAGCATGCTCTGCTACGTCACGCCGAAGGAGCACCTGGGGCTGCCGAAGAAGGATGACGTCAAGCAGGGGTGCATCGCGTACAAGATTGCGGCGCACAGTGCGGATGTCGCGCTGGGGATTCCCGGCACGCGGGACCGGGATGATGAGCTGACGATGGCCCGTGCGGCTTTGAACTGGGAGAAGCACTTCGAGCTGTCGTTCGACCCGGACACCGCGCGGGCGTATCACGACGAGGATCTTGACGTCGATACGGATTTCTGTGCGATGTGCGGCCACGACTGGTGCAGTGTCCGGATCAGCAAGGAAATCACGGAGTTCGCGAGCGGAAAGGCCGAGGACTACCAGTGGGACCGGGCGAAGGTCAGTGAAGCCCTGAGTCCGGAACAGCGGGAGATTCTGGAGAAGCGGGGCGTGCTGTCTCCGGAGGAACTCCACAAGCTGGCGTCGAAGATGAAGAAGGCCGTCGGCTCGAAGGAAGACGGAAAGGCCTCCTGCCACAGCGATTACGTCGACTCCGAGACCGCACGTGATCTGCAGAAGCAGGTGGATCTCGTTCAGCTCGACTCCTGAGCTGCGCCGGCTGCATCGGGGGGAATCGGATGGCGAACCTCTGCGGGTCAAGAGGGTTTGTGGCCCTGCAGCGGAAGGTTTCGCAACCGATCCCGATTCCGCCCCACCTGGAGCAATCACTGCGTATAATGCAGGCTGAGGCGGGGGGCCGCTTCAAACGACCACTTTCGCGGACGGGCAAAAGCGCGAGAGGATTACCGCGATGATGTGTCGCCTGTACGCGACGATTCTGGTGCTTGCTGCTGCGCTCATTGCAGAGCCGGTTCTGGCGGCAGCACCCAAAGGGAAGATCCCGAACCGATCCTCCTCGGCGGCACGGCGTGCGCCGTCGGCCGGACGGAGTTTGGGGCGTTCGAGCGGCGGGATTTCGGCTGCGCGACGGCCGTCCGCTCCCTCGATCGGACGTTCGTCTCCCCGTATCTCCACGCCACGTTCAGCCGCGCCACGTTCGGTCGCACCCCGGTCGACGTCGCCGCGGATCACGGCGCCCCGGACGATCAGTCCGTCACGTCCTTCGCCGTCAATCGGCCGGGGACTGTCGCTACCACGATCCGGGCTCTCGAGTGGGGGAGCGACCTCGCGGACGACGCGAAAACCGGTGACACCGTCGCCGTCGAGAGGCACGCTGCCGTCGGTCCGATCCGGCGTTGGCTCGGTGCCGCGAACGCGCGGGCCGGTTGATTCCTCACCCCGATCCGTGTCACCGTCGATTCGTGATCTGCCGTCCGTTCGTTCAGGGCGTGACAATGTGCGGTCGGCCTCACCCGCGCGGTCGCGGGTTCCGACGACAGCTTCTCCCCGTCTGGACAGTTTGCGGGACAGTCGGCAGGACAACCTGCGTTCGAACCGTCCCTCGGTGACTCCGCGGCCGACACGTTCGATCGATGTGCTGCGTACGAATCGGCCGGACGTTCGGGGGCCAGACGGACCCACCTCCAGTCGGGACCGCGCACCGGTCCGCCGGGGGGACATCGACCGCGCTCTCGACACGCTGCGGCAACGCCGGGGCGATGCGGGCCGGGGCGATGCGGGCCGAGGCGATGCGGGGCGAGTCGACCCCGGTCGTGGTGACGGTGGCAGGGGAGACCGTCCGACGGTCCGCCCCGACCTGCCGGACAACATCCGTCGTCCCGTTGATCCGCGCGGGCCCGGACGTGATCAGCCGACTCGCGGACTGCCGGACGGACGTGGCCCCGGTCGAGGTGACCGGGACCGGGACGGCAATCGCGACGGTGACCGCGGTGGCGACCGGGACGGCAACCGTGGTGGTGCCTTTCCGGGGCGACCGGGGGGGCCAGGCGTCGGGGATCGGACTGATCGACCTGGCCGCAGACCGGGGGATCGTGTGGATCCGCGACCGGGAGGCGGGCGAGTTGATTTCGGCGATCGTGGACGCGGTCCCCGCGGAGATGGTCACCGTGGTCCGGACCGGTATCGACCGGGGCGCCCGGGGGATCACCGACACGATGGCCATCGCTACGACGATCATCGCCATGCCGCCCACTGGGGGAATCGTCCCTGGTGGAATCATCATCACCACGACAAGTGGCACCACGGACACTGGCGGCACGACAACTGGTACCGCAACGTCCACCATCACCACTACTATCCCGGCTACGGATATGGCTACGGTTGGGATCGCCCCTGGTATCGCCGGCCGGCCGTCTGGGGTCTGGCGGCGTGGTCGCTGGGCAACCTGATCTACAACACCGGGTACTGCGTCTACACAAACCCGTACTACGTCGAGCCGGTGGTCATCGGCACGACCGTCATCGAGTACTCGACGCCGGTGACATTGCTGGCGCCGGCGCAGACGGTTCCTGCGGTGACAGAAGTGACCGAGGTGGCCGGCAGTAGTGATCCGTCGGAGGTGGCGTTCGATCGAGCCCGGCAGGCGTTCTACACCGGGGACTATGTGCAGGCACTCAGTCAGGTCGAGCAGGCCCTTGCCTCTGCTCCGACCGATGCGGCTCTGCACGAGTTCCGGGCACTGACACTGTTTGCCATGGGGCGGTATCAGGAAGCCGCGGCCACGCTCAATGCGGTGCTCGCCGTCGGTCCCGGCTGGGACTGGGAGACGCTGCGGGGGCTGTATCCGAGCGTCGAGGCCTATACGGCCCAGTTGCGTGGACTCGAAGGGTTCATCCGCGAAAATCGCGACGCTGCGTATGCCCGGTTCGTGCTGGCGTATCACTACCTCACCTGTGGTCATACCGACGCCGCGGTGAGACAGCTGCAGCGTGTCGTCGCATTGCAGCCGGATGACACCGTCGCTGCCGAGCTGCTCAGCGTGCTCGATCCGGAGGCGGCCAGTCCGGAGTCTGCGGTCCCGCCACAGGCCGGACCGGATGCGGGCGCGCCGGCCGGCAATCCGCCGCTGATTGTTCCTCCGGCAGCCGGAGACGATCCGACGACTGCGGCCCGTCCGGCAACCGAGGACCGACCGGCTCCGCCCACGGCGGAACAGGTCGCAGGAGCATGGTCGGCAAAACAGGGGGACGATGGAACGATCCGGCTGCAGCTGGAGGAGGGAGGCGCGTTCACGTGGACCTTCACCCGCGGAGAGGAGGAGAACGTCCTCAAGGGAACCTACACCCTGGCAAACGACGTCCTCGTGCTGACCGCAGAAGATGGCGGCCAGATGGTGGCGAACGTCTGGATGGATGACGGCTCCCTGGGGTTCCGGCTGGTCGGCAGTCCGCCGGCCGATCCGGGGCTGCAGTTCTCGAAGTAGGTTCCTCCAGCAGGTTCCTCTGCCGTTCGATGAACTGCCTGGCATCCGTCTCCTGACAACCTGAACGGCCCGACGCCCGGCGGTGCACCGCTGGGCGTTTTTTCGTCTGTCCCTACGAATCCTTGAGAGGGACCGGTGCTGACCGGGGCGGACGAAGTGGTTTCAGGGAGCAAAGCGCCATGCGAATCGTGCTGACACTGGTTTTCGGAGGCATTCTCGTGGCGATGCTGTCGGTCACCGTGGTCGCCTCGCTGGATCGCAGCGTCTTCTCGGTGGGAGCGGAGCTGACATCCGACCCGTGGTTCATCGCGACGCTTGTTGACGCCTATTGCGGCTTCCTGACGTTCTACGTCTGGGTGGCGTACCGCGAGCAGGGCTGGCCGGCGCGGGGCGTCTGGTTCGTGCTGATCATGTGCCTGGGAAACATCGCGATGGCGATCTACGTGCTGTGGCAATTGTGGATGCTGCCGGCCGGCGCACCGATCGAATCGCTTCTGCTGCGCCCGCGACGCGTGGGTGAGCCGGTCGGGAACGCTGCAGGGTGACGACCGCTGTTCGCGTCGGGGGACAGTGCGCAGGGGGTGTGCGGACGGGTTTGAGAGGTGCTTCGGGGGCGGTCAGAACGGACGTGCGGGCCGGCGGGACTGGGCGTCTGATGCGCCGTTGGAGGATCGTGACGGACCGTCCGATTCGGCACACAGGGAAGCCGGGCAAAGGGCTGCCGAATCGCCAAACGACACCGTTTTCGTGATCCGCCGGCGGATTCATTCCGTATGCTGAAGTGAGTGCGGGCCCGCTGCGGCAAGGTTGCGCGATGTTCTGTTTGCGCTGGCTGCAGCGGATGCACACCTCTCATTCGGCCCACGAGTTGGGGACTCATCTTATGACGAGTGTACCGCAGAGACGCAGGGGACCGCATGGCGGTCTGACCTCCGGCGTCGGACTGTTCTTTCTGTGTCTGTTTGTGATCTTCGGCTCCTGGATGACGTATTCGATGTTCCGCATCGATGTCGGGACCGGTGAGATGGCGATCCTGATCCACAAGGTGGGGAAGGATCTGGACAACGATGACGAGATGGCCCCGACGGAAGAGTACAAGGGGGTGCAGAGAGAAGTGCTGACGGAAGGCCGGCACTTTCGCAACCCGTTCTTCTGGGACTGGGAAGTGATCCCTCAGACCGTCATTCCCGAAGGAAAGCTGGGCGTCAAAGTGAGCCTGGTGGGGGACGATCTTGGGTACGGCGAGTTCCTGGCTCAGATGAAGGACGAGACGACCCCCATCACCAAGGGGATCGTGCCGGGCGTGATGCGCCCCGGACGCTATCCGATCAACCCGTACATCTACGCCGTCGAAGAGCACGAGCCGATCACCATCGATGCCGGCTACAAGGGTGTGGTGACGAATCTGACCGGCCCGATGCCCGAGAACCCGAACGAACTGCTGGTGCAGCCGGGGGAACGGGGCGTGCAGCCGGCGACGCTCGACCCGGGGACGTACTACGTCAATCCGTACGAGACGCGGATCAATCAGCTGGACTGCCGCAGCCAGCGGTTCAACCTCTCAGAAGCGAGCGGAATGGGTTTTCCGTCGAAGGATGGCTTCTGGGTGCAGCTGGACGGGATCATCGAGTTTCGGGTCCATCCGGACAAAGCGGCCGAGGTGTACGTGACGTACAACGAGGACGAGAACGGCGACCGGATCGACGAGGAGTTGATTCTGAAAGTGATCATGCCGAATGCCCGCAGCTTCTGTCGTCTGCAGGGCTCGAACAGTCTGGGGCGGGACTTCATTCAGGGCGAGACGCGGACACAGTTTCAGGACGACTTTCAGGAGGCGATGCGTGCCGCCTGTGAGCCGCTGGGCATCGAAATTATCCAGGCGCTGATCACGCGGATCCGTCCGCCGGAGCAGATCGCCATGCCGGTGCGGGAACGTGAGATCGCCAAGCAGGAGGAACTGCAGTACCAGCAGCAGATCCTGCAGCAGGAGTCGGAACAGAAGCTGGCGGTCGAAACGGCCCTGGTGGCACAGAAGCGGGCCCTGGTCGAAGCGGACCAGAAGGTCGTGAAGCTGACCACCGAGGCGAAGCGGGAACAGGAGGTTGCCGTCACCAAGGCGAACGAGCAGCTCAAGGTGGCCGAGTACAAGCTCGAGGCCTCCAGGGACGAGGCAGCGGCCATCATGGCCCGCGGTCAGGCGGAGGCGGACATCATCCGGTTCCGCAACGAGGCGGAAGCGGCCGGTTGGAAGACCGCCGTGGAGGCGTTCAGCGGCAACGGCATGCAGTACGCCCAGTTCGTGATGTTTGAGAAGATGGCGTCGGCGTACCGCCAGATCATGGTGAACACGGCGGACAGTCCGATCATGCGGGTGTTTGAAGCGTTGGATCCGACGGTCGTGCAGCCGACCGGACCACAGGGGAGCGCGACGGCGGATGCCGCCGTCCCTGAGGATGCCGGCGACGATGCGAGCGGCAGCGAAGTGGCGGTGGAGTCCCCGGAGGGGCCGGCCAGCTGAGCACGCGGACGCACGGCTGCGAAGACCGACTGAGACAGACGCCAACAACCATCCGTCAGGATGCATTCGGAGAATACCATGAGCGAACAACAGACCCGATGGCCACTCTGGTTTACGGGCGCCCTGCTGGTCGTCCTGTTCGTCGCGATCGGCGGTGCCTGGACGATGGTGCAGTGGACCGTCAATCGCGTGTACGTGCCGGAAGGACAGAGCCTGCTGCTGCGGTACAAGGGGCCGCCATTGCCGTTTCTGCCCGGCAGCCGCCCGGTCGCCACGCCCGGAGAATTTGCCAGGGTGGACGAGAATGGCAACCCGGAGCAGATCGGCGTGCTCAAGCAGATGAAAGGGCCGGGACGTCACTTTCTGTGGTACGGCTGGTGGCAGACGGAACTGGTGGAAGACACCGTGATCGCACCCGGCGAGGTCGCGATCGTCACCAGCAAGATGGGCAAGGATCTGCCGGCCGGTCAGTACCTGGTCGATGGCAGGCTCAACGACACCGAGTTCAAGGGGATTCTGCGGGGCGTTCTCGGGCCGGGACGGTACCGCATCAATCCGTATGCGTATGACGTCAAGACGATCAGTCTGGAGACCGTTTCGCGCGGCACTCAGCAGAAAGTTGCCGGTTGGGTCGAGATTCCCAGCGGCTACGTCGGCGTGGTGACGAACCTGACGGCGAACCCGGCGACGGGGGCCGAGCCGGGCATTTCGGAGGATGTCCTGCCGCCCGGCCTGTACCCGGTCAACCCGAAGGAACAGCACGTCGACATCGTGAAGATCGGCTTCCGCGAGAAAAGCATCAAGGCGGAGCTGATGACCGATCGCAACGGAAACATCACCCGCGACAAGAGTGGCGAGCCGGTCGTCGCCAACGACGAGACGGGCATCACGTTTCCGTCGAACGATGGCTTCGGCATCGTGATGGACTTTACGGCGGTGTGGGGCATCACGCCGGAACAGGCTCCCGAAGTGATCCGGAAGTTCGGCAACGTGGAGGCGGTCGAGACGAAGGTCGTCGTGCCTCAGATCGAGAGCATCTGCCGGAACATGGGGTCGAAACTGGGAGCGGTTGATCTGCTGGTGGGCGAGTCCCGGCAGCAGTTCCAGGAGGACACTTCGGATGCGTTCGAGAGAGTGCTTGCGGACAAGGGGCTGACGCTGCTGTACGGCCTGGTGCGTCACATCTACATTCCGCAGGAAGTCCGCCTGCCGATCCAGCAGTCATTCATTGCTGACGAACTGAAGCTGACCCGCGAGCAGGAGCAGCTGACCGCCAGAACGGAAGCGAATCTGCGGGAAGCGGAGCAGAAGGTTCAGCTGGAGACGGAGCGAATCCAGGCGGAGACGGAGAAGTTGGTGGCCCAGGCGCTCGCCGAGGGGGAGAAGCAGGCTGAAGAGACCCGTGCCGAGACGACCAAGCTCGTGGCGAGCATCGACCGTCAGACGGCGGAGCTGGAGGCTCAGGCGACGGTCATGCTGGGTGAAGCCGAAGCGAAGGTTGAACAGTTAAGTGCCGAAGCGAAGGCCGAGAAGTTCAAGCTGGCGGTGCAGGCGTTTGGATCGGGGCAGGCGTACAATCAGTGGGTGTTTGCCTCGGGGCTGCCGGACGATCTGGAACTGAAGCTGCTGTATGCGGGCGAGGGGACGTTCTGGACGGATCTAAAGGGGTTCACGGATGTGATGCTGGGCAAGCAGATCCAGCAGCAGCCTCAGCGACAGACGATTCCTGCAACGCGACGGCGCTGATGTGCCGAGGGCCTGCTCCGGTGGGCCGCGGATAACCCGTTTTTCGACAGACCGCCTGGCGAGTTGCCGGGCGGTTTTTTTGTATTGGCGGGGTGGGGGAGGGCCCCTGTGGTATCCGGTGTGGGCGAACATCGTGCGTGGTAACCCCCGAGCCGACGCTCGCGGCTCGCCTGTGGTGAATGGGGTGCGACGGGTGGCCGTGGCTGTGCTCCGCTCCAGGGCGTGCCACCCTGCAGGGGCAACCTCTTGCGGCTGCGCCGCGCCGGTCTGAAGACCGGCGTTACCCGTTGTGGTCACCGAGCAGGTTGCAGTAGACCACACGGCAGTCTCTGCTCCGGGGCCGTGGTGCGTGCGCATCGTCTGCAGATCGCCACTGCGTGGACGCCGGCAACCACGCTCGACGCCGTTCCTGCGCCCCGGCCACCCGGGCGCTGCGGGCTCGCCTGATGTGTCAGTGGCGATCTAGTGTCTGTTCTGTGCAGTTTTTGTGCACAGGGGGCTGTTTAGGTGTCGATTTCGGTTCTACAATTCGAGTATTCGCTGATCTGAATCCGTGTTCCCACCGTCCCGAGCCTGACGATGCTGATCTCATTTCGTGTGCAGAACTTCCGTTCGTTTGCGGACGAGCAGGAACTGAGCATGCTGGCCGGCCCGGACGACATGCATGCCGGGACGCTGATCGAAAGTGAATCCGGCGCAGTACTGCCGGTCGCCGGCATCTACGGCGCGAACGCCTCCGGGAAGAGCAATCTGCTTACGGCGATTACGGTCATGAAGAAGTTCGTGGTGCGGTCCGCTACGGAGATGAATCTGGGGGACCGGATCCCGGGGATGGTGCCGTTCCGTCTCGATCCGGAGCTTCGCGATGAACCGTGCCGGTTCGAAATCGCCGTCGTCGTCGATGGGACATACTTCGAGTACGGATTCGCGGCGACGTCGGAGGCGGTGCACAGCGAGCACCTGAAGGTACGGAAGCGTGGAGGGCGGCTGGTGGAACGGTTCCGGCGGACGCTCGATCAGGAAACCGGCAAGGTGGACTGGGCGTTTCGGGGACTGAAGAAGAAAGACGAGGCCGTTCTACAGGAACGGACCCGCGGCAACGGCCTGGTTCTTTCCCGGGCGGCCGAGCTGAACATGCCCGAGTTTGCCGAACTCTACCTTTGGATTCGAAAACGGCTCTGGTCGTTCGACCTGTCTGAGCCGCCGCGCGAGTTGGCGGCGATCACGGCGAGAGAAACGTTTCTCCGTGAGGAGTTTCGGCACAGGATGGAGTCGATGCTTCGCGATGCGGATCTCGATATCGCAGGGGTTGCGGTCAAGAAAGCGCCTCCGGTCATCGCCGATGAGCTACCCACTAAGGTGAAGAATGCAATTGAGGAAGTGCTGACTGAGAACGGCCGGGCGCTGGAAGGGTTTCCCGTGACGACAACTCACGTCGACACTGCGGGGCATCCGGTCGAGTTTTCGCTCGAGGAGGATGAGTCGAACGGGACGCAGCGGTTCTTCGCCACAGCCGGTCCGATTCTCGATGCGCTGGCCACGGGGGCCACGCTGGTCGTCGACGAGCTGGAGTGCAGCATGCATCCGCTGCTGACGCGGAAGCTGGTGCAGATGTTCCTCGATCCGAACCTGAACGAGCGCGGTGCGCAGCTGATCTTTTCGACGCACGACACGTCGCTGCTGGATCGTGAGCTGCTCCGCCGCGACCAGGTCTGGATCGCGGACAAACGTCAGAACGGGGCGACGGAGCTGTATTCGCTGTATGACTTCCGTGAGGACGAAGACGGCGGCCGGCCACGCAAGACGGAATCGTTCGCCAGGCGGTACCTCGAAGGGCGGTACGGCGGCGTGCCGTCCTTCGGACCGATGTTCGAGGATCTCGTGACCGGGCGGGGAGAGCAGTCGGCTGATGAGTAGAAGTCCGCGGCGGGCCCGCAGGCGGAAGTCAAAGCAGCGGTCGGTCAAACGCCGAGTGCTCATCGTCTGCGAAGGGCGGGAAACGGAACGAAACTACTTCGATCGTCTGAAGCGACGCGACGAAGTCGACGCACTGTTCACGGTCACCGTCAAGCGGAGCAAAGGCGGTTCACGCACGCACGTTGCCGAGTCTGCAATCGACCGCAAGCGGGAGGCGGAAAGGCAGGGGGGGGCAGATTCGATGAGTGCTGGTGCGTGATGGATGCCGAGCAGGAGTCGGAGCACGATTCGGTACGTGCGGCCGTCCACAAGCTGCGAGCCAACGGATTCCAGGTCTGCCTGTCGAATCCCGCTTTTGAAGTCTGGCTGCTGGCCCACTTCGTAAAGACACCGCGGTCGTTTGCGGACTGCGATGCTGTGGTGAAGGCACTTGATCCGAAGTGGAAGAAGCGATTTCGGCGTGACTATGACAAGAGTGATGGTCGCGCTGTGGCTGGTCTGGTTCCGGATGCACCGAAGGCGATCAGGAACGCGAAGGCTGTCCGGGACTCCCATTTCGCCGAGCAGTCGGATACGTGCCTGTGTAACTCGTCGACGGAGGTCTACCGTCTGGTCGAGACGCTGTGGCCGCAGAAGGAGGCGTAGGGCAGACTGTTGTCGGCCGGGCCGGGGGCGGCGCTGTGGGACGTCGGCTGGCCACTCGGTGTCGTACGTGGTTCCCCCCGAGCTGACGCTCGGGGCTCGCCTGTGGTGAATGGGGTGCGACGGGTGGCCGTGGCTGGAGCTCGCACCGCGAGCGAAGCCACGGTGATCAAGTCGCTTGTGGTCGTTGAGCAGGTCGCCTCACACGGCAGGCATACCACCGGGGCCGTGGAATGACCTGCGGGACATGCTCGCCTTCAGGGGCGAGCATGCCACCCGGCGCGCCCCGTTGTCTGTTCACCGGAAACGGTACGAGTAGACGTCGGCGTTCTTCAGCTGCAGGTGGAGGCGGACCGGCTTGCCGGCCAGTGACGAAACGTCGCCGGTCGTCTTCCACTGTACGGTCTTCTCGATCGCGTCGCCGGTGATCGGTTGACACTGCTCGATGGTGAATCCGTCGAGTGGTTTCCCTTCGGCATCCTGCAGCTCGACGCGGACGTGGCCCCCTTCATGCGTTGCCAGATTGAGGACCAGTTCCTTGCCGGTGAACGTCAGCGGGACGGTGACGGCCTCGCCGGTCTTCCCGTCGGCCCGCAGCGAAACGAAGCCGTCGGTCCGGTAAGCGAACCGTCGCAGTCGGCTGTCCGGGCCGGTGTAGTACGCTTCGGTCCCGTAGACGCTCAGTTCGTTCGGCTTGCCGGGCAGGTTCAGGATACCCCAGGCCATGTAGTTGCTGCGGTTGCCGGATCGGTCCTCGGGGGCGGTGTGGGGGATGACGGCGTCGAGGTAGCGACGGAAGTGGCCGCGGTTGCGGCTGACCATCAGCGTCGGTTCGACCTGGTCGTTCAGATCGGGATGGAACCGTGTGGGGAAGCCGAGAAGGATGTGCGGTGCCCGGGCGTACGGGGCGATGGCATTGGTGTAGAGGTGTTCTTTCGGGGCGTCGCCGGTGTCGATGAAGACCGGATCGGTCCAGTTGAGGAAGTCGGGCGAGGTGCCGGTCTGGATGTCGCGGACGCCATCGCGGAAGGTCCGGTGATACTCACGGTATTCGCCGCGGTCGGCGTCCCAGAAGGCGAGGTTCTGCGAGTCAAACGCGCCCCTGGTGATGACGGGCGTGTCTCTGAGGAGTCGCCAGTGAATGCCGTCGGCCGAAGCGAAGGCGAGCAGGCCGCCCCTGGCGACGCCCAGGGCCTTGTACTGCTGATCTTCGGGGCAGTCGGGATTGGTGTCGCGAAACGGCGTGAAGTTGTGCGTTCCCGGGCCATCCCAGACGATGTTGTTGTCGGTGCTGCCGTTGTACTCGAACAGGCCCAGGTTCGGCTTCTCCCAGTGGATGCCGTCGCGGCTCTCGGCGTAGCAGGCGACTTCGCGGTGTTTGGCTTTCTTTGCGTGTTCGTCCCAGTCGGAGCCACGGTAGTACATGCGGTAGATGTCGCCGTCCTGGAAGATCGTGTAGTAGGCGCAGGTGTTGCCTTCCCAGGGGCGGTCGGTGACGAGGACGACTTCGCGGGGTTCGGGGCGTTTGAGGTCGAGTCGGCAGCCGGGGCTCATGTGGTCGATGAGGGCGTCGTCGACGAACAGTTCGAGGCGGGAGCCGATGTCGACCGGTTCGGCCGCGGATGCGAAGGCGGGGAGGCTCAGGAGCGTGACGAACAGCAGCAGCCGAATCATGATCGAATCCTCGCTGGGGCCCGGGAGTGGATCCCGTGGTGAGTGCCGTGCCGGGGCGCAGGTTTGCTCGCGTCGTGTGCTGGCAGGTGGCGGGAGACCGTCGTGGTCTTCTGCAGGCAGATAACCACGCAGGGTGCAGAAATGCAAGCCGGGGCCCGGTACCGACGTGCTTTCAGCTCGGGGCAGGGGCTTCGGGCCAGAGGGCGGCATCTTCACCATCGAGGCGGAGCGTCAGGCATTTGGCGCTGCCGCCGGCTTTGATGAACTCGTCCAGCGGCGTGGCGTGCGGGGTGTAGCCGCGGTCGCGCAGGTCGGCTTCAAGCTGCCTGCAGCCGGTATTGAGGACGACGCTGCGGCCGACGACGACCGCGTTGCAGGCGAAGCGGGCGGCTTCGTCGTCGCTGACTTCGATCAGATGACCGATGTGCTCGCGGATGGCCCGCTGCCCGTATTCGTCGAAGGCGGGCGGATACCAGATTGCTTCGTCCTCGGCGAGCGGGCAGAAGCAGGTGTCGAGGTGATAGTAACGCTGGTCGACGAGTTGCAGGGGGATGACGCGGCATCCGATGTGGCTGGCGACCCACTGCAGGGCCCGCGCGTCGGACCGGATGATGTAGCCGCCATACAGCGTCTCGCCACAGAACAGCGCATCGCCGGCCCCTTCGAAGTCCATCCCCTCGGGCAGGTCGAGCGTGTTGAATCCGTGAGAGGCAAACCAGACGCGGTCGACCGACGTCTCTCCCTGACGGGCTTCGTGGCGAAAGCGGGAGAGGACGGCATCGCCGGCGTAGATCAGGCCGGCATTGGCGGTGAAAACCAGGTCCGGCAGTCCCTGGACCGGTTCCATCAGCTGCACGTCGACGTCGAGTGAGACGAGAAGCTCGTAGAGCCCCTTCCACTGCTCGCGGGCAAGGGCGGTGTCGCTCTGACGGCTGCGACTCATCCACGGATTGATTTCGTATTCGATGCCGTAGTAGTCCGGCGGACACATCAGGATCGTCGGGCGATCGTAACGGGGCATGCTCTCCTCCCTGCAGCATTCGGATGTCCGGACCGGGTGGTGGCGAACGCGGTGGCCGTTCGGTCGGGCCGTTCGGATGGGACGCGGTGGTGGGGCTGTTGTTGCGACACCTTCCGGTTGCCGGCCGGTGGGGGCCGCATTACAGTTTCGCCTGTCTACCATTCTCCGCATGATGGCGGTTTTCGTCCACGCCGGTCTGAGCTGAGGCGTCGTCGCATGAGCACTGCGAGCAAGTACGAACTGACGTGGGAACTGGACTCGCTGCTTCCGCATCCTGAATCCGATGCATTTGCAGACCACCTGGGCCAGTTCCGCTCCGACCTGGATGCGCTGGCGGAGGCATCCGAACAGTTGCCGGCTGTCGATGCGGAGCCGGCCCACGTCGCGACGTGGGCGGACTTCGTCGAACGGGTGAGCCAGCTGCTGGCCCGCGAGGAGGATCTGCACGCCTTTGTCGGGTGTCATGCGGCGGCGGATGCGGAGAATCAGCACTTCCAGCGGCTGGAAGGGGTGCTGTCATCGCTGGGGCCGAAGCGGTCACAGATCCTCACGAATGTCGAGCTGGCGCTGAAGAGCGTCGGGCCGGAGGAACTGGAGGCGTTCGTCAAAGCGGACCCGCGGCTGGAGCAGGTGGCGTTCTTCTTCGAAGAGTCCCGCAAGAATGCCGCCCTTCGCCTGCCCAAGGATCAGGAGCTGCTGTCGGCGGAGCTGGCGGTCGACGGAATTCACGCCTGGGGGCGGCTGTACGACCGGCTGTCCGGGGCGCTGCGGATCGAGGTGATGGAGAAGGGGGAACTGGTCAAAAAGTCCCCCGGGCAGGTGCAGTTCGACTCGAAGGAACGGAGCGTTCGCGAGAACAACTTTTACGCGGCGTCGAAGGCCTGGAACACGATTGCCGACACGTGTGCCGATGCCCTCAACCATATCTCCGGCTTCCGTCTGACGCGGTATCGCCGGCTGGGTGTGCAGGATCATCTCGATGCGCCGCTGCGGCTGAACCGGATGCAGCGTGAGACACTGGAGACGATGTGGGGGACGGCGACCGAGCGGAAGGGATGCCTGAAAAAGTACTTTGATACCAAGGCGCGGCTGCTGGGGCTGGAGAAGCTGACCTGGTACGACCTGCAGGCACCGCTGCCGGTCGTCAGCCGGGGAGCCGAAGCGGGAGAGCTGTCGTACGACGAGGCGTGTGACCTGGTGATTCGCACGTTTGAGGAGTTCAGCGGCGATCTGGGCGAGTTTGCCCGGATGGCGATTGAGCAGCGGTGGATCGAGGTGGAGAACCGGCCCGGGAAGCGTCAGGGGGGCTTCTGCACCGGCTTCCCGACGAAGCAGCAGTCGCGGATCTTCATGACGTTCACCAACACGCCGGACAGCATGTCGACGCTGGCGCACGAGCTGGGGCACGCCTATCACTCGTGGGTGCTGCGGGACGAGCCGCTGCTGCTGCAGGAGTACCCGATGAACCTGGCGGAGACCGCTTCGACCTTTGCCGAGGCGGTTCTGGGAGACCGACGGCTGGCGGATGCGGAGTCGGCGGAGTCGAAGCTGGCGATTCTCGACAACATGCTCAGCGACGCGGTCGCCTTCCTGATGAACATTCACGCCCGGTTCCTGTTCGAGGACCGGTTCCACGTCGAGCGACGCGAGGGAGAGTTGTCGGCGGGACGGTTTTCGGAACTGATGCTGGACGCGCAGAAGGATGCGTATCTCGATGCTCTCGATCCGGACGGGTGGTATCCGGGCTTCTGGATCTCGAAGCTGCATTTCTACATCAGCGGCTGGCCGTTCTATAACTTCCCGTACACGTTCGGGTATCTGCTTTCGCAGGGCCTGTACGCTCTGGCGTCGGAGGCCGGTCCGGACTTCCCGCAGCAGTATCGCGACCTGCTGATCGCGACCGGAAACCGCGAGACCGAGGAGGCGGTCGGTTCGACGTTCGGCTACGATCTGCGGCAGCCGGATTTCTGGAACCGCAGTCTCGACATCGTCGAGTCGCGGGTGAACGAATTCGTGCGGCTCGCCGAGCCTTTTGTGTGAGAGGCCGGTCCGCCACTCCGATCGGAGTGAGCGCCTCCTGAGAACCGAATCCTGTGACCGGGGTATTCCGGCAGGGACGCCTTCATGGAATACGTGCAGACGATCTTTCTCGGCATCGTGCAGGGCATTGCCGAGTTCCTCCCGATCAGTTCCTCCGGTCATCTGGTGATCGTGCAGTCGCTGCTGGGGGACATCTTTGGCGGGAAGACCGAGAGCGTCGAGCTGAACGTCGCTCTGCATATCGGCACGCTCGGTTCGATCCTGGTCGTGTACCGGAAGGATCTGCTGGGCGTGCTGCGACAGCCGAAGCTGTGTGCAGCGATCGTGATTGCCACGCTCCCCGTCGTGGTGGTGGGGCTGTTTCTGAAAGACCTGATGGACAAGACGCTGGCGACGCCGCTGTCGGCCGGCATCGCGTTGTGCGTGACTGGCACAATGATGCTGCTGACGCGTCGGGTCGAGCATTCGGAACGGACGCTGGATCAGATGACCCTCCGCGATGCGCTGGTCGTGGGGCTGTTCCAGGCGGTTGCTCCGGTGCCGGGGATCTCCCGCTCAGGGAGCACGATCTTCGGCGGTCTGCTGACGGGGCTGAGTCGGGATGCGGCGGCGCGGTTCTCGTTTCTGATCGCGATTCCGGCGATCTCCGGGGCGGCGGTGCTGTACGCGAAAGACCTGATTGAGCAGGGACCGGGGGATACCTCGCCGGGGGCGCTGGCGGTCGGGACGCTGGTGGCGTTTGGCGTCGGCGTCGTTGCGCTGGAGTGGCTGCTGCGGCTGGTGACCCAGCGGCGGCTGCACTGGTTTGCGTGGTACTGCTACGCAGTCGGGCTGGCGACCATCGCGTGGCAGTTGTCGGGGTGAGGGATGCGTCTTGAGGGGTGAGTCTTGAGGGATGAGTGGACAGGTGTCAGTCAAAAGACGTCACCCAGAATGTCGAATCATGTCCGAGTGCCAGTCAAAAGGCGTCACTCCTTGAACCGCTTTGTCGGCGGCTCGTAGGCGATTGTCCGAAGCAGTGGTTGCACGTGTGGAGCACGCCGCCGGAGCTGGTGAATGCGAATCTCTCCGGCCGTCAGATCCACGTCACAACGGACCAGTCGATGGCACCAGTTGCGGGCCACGAAGTAGTCATGACCGAGCAGCTGCACGTGCCCCCGGTCGTCGGTCCGGCGCAGGTAAACAACCGTTCCCTCCAGAGGACGTGACAGGTCCAGCGTCCAGTCCTCCGGGATCAGCCACCGCGACGGGGCCGCCTCGATGCGACTGGCCGACCGGCGGTGGGAAGCCGCCACGTACCGCGCCGACCGCTCCGCCAGTTCGTCCACAGACGCATGCTGGTTGCGGTGCCAGACCTTGGTCTGCCAGCGTCCGTTGTAGCTCTCAATCGCGGCCTGGAAGCCGGTTTCGCGCGGCAGTGCAAACACGACCGTCACCCCCAACTGCAGACACATGCGAGTCACCCGGCCGAAGCTGTCCGGCCACTGATGGGCCCCCTGGAAGATGGTGTCGTTGTCGAACTGGGCGTAGTCGGGATAGCCGTATGTCCGCCAGTGCGCAAGGAGGTTTTGCACTGTGATTTTCGAGGTAATCCGTGTGTTGCCCCAGCTCGCCGTCAGCCCTCCATGCAGGCTGATGCCGTTGAGCACTTCGACCGGCGTGCCTCCTTTGATGACCAGCCCTTCGACGATGTCGAAGCTGTCCAGTTCGGCCCGCTGTTCTCGAACGTCACGGAGATACCATCCCCTGGGAGGCGGGGGGCGACGCGTCCGCCGCCGGCCATCAAGTGCCCCGCGTCGTTCCAGAATGCGTCCGATCGTGCGGACCGAGGGGATCCGTTCCAGACCGAGCGTGTCCTGGCGCTCGACGAGTTCACGATGGATGGCTGCTGCACCAAACTCGCCCAGGTCACTGCTCTCGCGGAGCTCGCGGCGAAGCTCCAGGACGAGCTCCTCCACGTCGCTGGAGGTGGCCTGCGCCTCGCGTCGCCCGCCCCGGCGTCCGGACCAGTCGACGCGATCGAGCCGGGCCTGGCCGGCATGAGCGACCCATCGCTGGACCGTGCGCAACGACACCCCGAAGCGGGCGGCCACCGAGCGCATCGACTGTCCCGAACGAACGAGAGAAACCATCTGCCGGCGCCGATTCTCGACGCCGTTTTTGACTCACCAGAAGACTCCGTGAAAGACCGTTTTGGGCAACAGGGTGACGTCTTTTGACTGACACTCAAGTGACGCCTTTTGACTGACACCTGTCCGATGAGTCTTGAGGGATGAGTCTTGAGGGATGAGTCTTGAGAGGCCGCAGGGCTGGCTCCGCTTGCCACTCACATCGGTGAACGCCTGCCGACATGCGGATGGTGTGTACCCTCCGGCGACGGCCCCTTGCTTCGCTTCGGTTTGGACGGTCCATCACAGGGGTGGCCCGGACGCGGCACGCGTCCGGGTGGCGCAGCCACAGGAGGACGTGTGCAGACGCTGCAGTCGTTCGAGGTCTGCACGGCCTGTTCCAACCGGCCGGAACAGGGGGGGCAGGGACTGTTCCCAGCACCCCGCCTGGGTGCCACTGCTGGCTTGTCCCAATCCCGTCCGGCACGGAATTTGCGCCCTGATCAACATGGCAATGAACTGCTGCCATGTTGACAGGGAGGCCGGTGGTGGACAGCGAACAGCAGATCCCGGACGAGATCGACACGCTCGCCCCGTTGCAGGGGATCAAGTTTCTGCGCAAGCTCCGGCCGTTGCTGCAGCGGCTCCACGCCGACGCCTGCGAACGCGATCGAGCCGGGAATCGCCAGCTCTTCTATGACGACCTCGGCAGCCTGGTCCTGCTCACCTTCTTCAACCCGTCCCTGAAGTCGCTCCGTGACCTGCATCGTGCCAGCCGGCTCGAGCAGGTTCGCCGCAGACTGGACTGCAAAGCCACCTCGGCGTCGTCGTTGTCCGAGGCGCTGCGGGTCTTCGATGCGGACCTGCTGCGGGAGGTCGCCCTGGATCTGCTGGGCAAGCTTCCTGATGCCCCGACTTCCGATCCCCGCCTCAGCAAACTTGCGCACATCCCGACCGCTGTGGACGGCACGCTGCTGAAACAGCTGCCGCAGGTCACCCAGGCCTGCTTTGCCACCCGCAAGGACCGCGGCTGGAAGATGCACACGCACTTCGAGGTTCTCCGCGGCATACCGGTGAAGGGATACGTTACCGACGCCAGCGGCAAAGGCCCGGCCAGCGAAAAGGCCGTGCTGCGCAACACCCTGGAGCCGGACCGCTGCTACATCGTCGACCGCGGCTACGAAGAGTTTGCCCTGTTCAATGCGATTGCTCAGGCCAAAAGCAGCTACGTCTGCCGGGTTCGCAACGACCATACCTTGTACTTCGAAGAGGTGCGGGAACTCTCGCCCGAAGCGAGGGCGGCGGGTGTCCTCAAGGATGCGCAGGGGCGAATGGGCTCCCCCAAGTCCAAACGGATTGAACACCCGGATCACATGCAACGGCAGATCGTCGTCAAGATGACCGACCATCCCAAGCGGGGCGGTCGCCGTCGAAAGGAAGCCACGCAGGACATTGTGCTGGTCACCAACCTGCTGGACGTCCCGGCGGAAGTGATCGCGCTGCTGTACCGCTTCCGCTGGCTGGTGGAACTGTTCTTCCGCTGGCTGAAGTGCGTGCTCTCGTGCCGACACCTGATCAGCCAGAGTGCCAACGGCATTCAGATCCAGATGTACTGTGCGCTGATCGCCTGCCTGCTGATCCAGCTGGCGGGCGGAAAGGATGTGCGTCCCAACCAGTGGACGTACAAGCTGCTGTGCCTGTACGCGGACGGTTGGGCGACAGAAGAAGAAGTCATGGCTCACCTGGAGGAACGCCGCCGTCAGACGCAGAAAATCGAGACGGCGTGACTTCGCCGGAGGCCCGGCCTTCCGCGGCGAAGTGCTTGATGCTGCGCGGATCACGCCGCCCAGACGCCTCCTGGCCGGTTCTCGGGCCCGATCGGATGCTCCCGGCCACCACCGCCGAGGTGCCCGAGACACTGACGGAGGCTGTTACAATTGCTGTGCCGGACGGGATTGGGCTTGTCCAGCAGTGCGAATGTCGTGTTGATGCACTCGCTTGCGGTTCGTGCTGGTATCGCCACATCGAACAACGCATGCTTTACCCCGGTGCTCACGCACCGGGCTCGCCAGCCTCGGCTCCCTCACGGTCGCGGCTCTGATTGGTTTGAGCTTCGCGCACACGCAAGGTGCCGGGCCCGGCTCAGCCTGGCTGGGCTACAGGTACGGCGATGCGAGGCGGGCGAGTCCGTCGCGGATGCGGATCGGGTACGGCCGGGCGGACCACTCCTTCCAGGTCAGTTCGCGGGAGCGGAGCAGCTTCTGCTCGAAGACATCCGTCAGCTCGGCATTGAGGGCTTCGCTGTAGCACTCGACGTTGAACTCGAAGTTCAGACGCAGGCTGCGGTCGTCCCAGTTGGATGAGCCGATCAGCGACCAGCCGTTGTCGACCAGCAGCAGCTTCGTGTGATCGAACGGAGGTGGTGCGAGCCAGACGCGGATGTCCCGTTCGAGCAGCTCTTCGAGCTGGGCCATGCAGGCCCATTCGACCAGCTTGACGTTGTTCTCTTCGGGGATGATGACGCGCACGTCGACGCCGCGCATCGCGGCCGTCGAGAGGGCAGTGACCATCGGCGGGTCGGGGAGGAAGTACGGCGTGCAGATCATCAGCTTCGACTCTGCGACAGCGATGGCACCGTGGATGGCCAGCCGCAGCTTGTCGAAGTCTTCGTCCGGACCGTCGGAGATCCCCCGGGCCCAGACGTCGCCGTTCATCTCAATCGAAGGGAACCACCGTTTTCCGGACAGAACTTCCTTTGTCGTGAATCCCCAGTCGGTGGCGAATGCTTCCTGCAGGTGGGCCACGACCGGGCCCTCGATCCGGAAGTGAATGTCCTGGACCGGGTGAGACGGCTTGCGGTCGAGCCGGCAGCTCTCACGGATGTTCAGACTGCCGGTGAACCCGACCCGTCCGTCGACGACGAGGATCTTGCGATGGTTTCGCAGATTGGCGTAGTTGAACAGTCGCGGAACGCGCGTCGGGAGAAAGACGGCGTGCGGGATCGTGCGCCGGCTCAGTTCGGACTCGATCGTCGGGCGACTGTAGTGGGCGCCGACACCGTCCACCATGACGCGGACCTCGACACCGCGACGGCATGCCCGTTCGAGGGCGTCGAGAAACTCGGTACCGGTCTTGTCATTGTCGAAGATGTACGAAACGAGCGAGACGGACTGCCGGGCGGACTCGATGGCCTCCAGCATCTCCGGGTATGCACGATCGCCGTTGATCAGCGGCTGGATGTCGTTTCCCGGGAGGAGAGGGCGGTCGGTCAACTCGCTGACGACGCGCACCATCTGGAAAATGCGGGGGTAGTCCGCCGTTCCCCGCGGGATCGGTTTGCGGCTTTCGTGCCGCGGGATGTCGAGCTGAGAGACCGCGTCGCTGCGGCGATCGCTGAGGTCCTTCCCCCGCCGTTCGATGCGGTTGATGCCGAGCAGCCAGTACAGCAGTGAGCCGAGCAGCGGCGTGAGCCAGATCAGGCCGAACCAGCCGATGGCCGAGCGCGTGTCGCGTTTGTGGATGACGACATGGGCAGACGCGAACAGCGCGGCACAGACGCCGGCGAGCGCGATCAGCTCGGGCCAGTAGTCGAGGAGAGGAGCCATGGTGTTGCCGAGTGAACGCCAGGAGCGCGTCAGTTTCGCTGCCGGTCTCCGCGTGGAAGGGAAACGGTCGCTGAGGGGAACTGGTCCATCCAGTGGGGGCGTTCATCCCGACCGCTGGCTTTTCCGGGTGTGGGAACGTCGTTCGACGCCCAGCCCTGCCTTGCAGGGCCAGCGTGGCCCCGCTGCGAGTTTCATCTTTCGGGGCGTTGCGCCGTCATGGCAAGTCCGTGGTGGTGGTGGGCATCATCCGGGCTGAGGTGCGGCGTCGTCAAGCATCGGAGGAACGTGGCGAAACGTCGACCGGTGGTTGCAGACGTCATGTCGCGAACGACCGGAGGAACTTGCCAGTCTGCGCAATGCATCCAGTCCGCGCATTCCCGTCGAGCGTCCTGTTTTGTCATGTGAACCACGTGTCCAGGACTTCATCGCAAGCGGTCGGTGGGCCTGCTAGTCTATTCTGGGAATATCCGGCCGCCGCCTGGCTGGCCGACCGCACGCGGTTTGCGAACAGGTGAACCGTTCCCTCCCCCAATCTGCAGCAATCATTGCGGAGAGTCTGCCGTGAAAGTCGTCATGCTGGGGACCGGCTATGTCGGTCTCGTTACCGGAACGTGTTTCGCGGACAGTGGTAACGACGTTACCTGTGTAGACATCAATCAGCAGAAGATTGACATGCTCAATCGGGGAGAGGTCCCGATTTACGAGCCGGGGCTGGCTGAAATGGTGCGTCGCAATGCGGCGTCGGGCCGGCTGAGCTTCACGTCGGATCTTCGCGGGCCTGTGGCCGAGGCGGACTGTGTCTTCATCGCGGTCGGAACGCCTCAGGGGGACGATGGATCGGCGGATCTGAGTTACGTGTTCGGCGCGGCCGAGTCGATTGCTCCGCATCTTCGTGAGGATGCCATTGTCGTCGTGAAGAGCACGGTGCCGGTCGGCACGAACCGGGCCGTCTTCGGCCGTCTGAAAGAACTGACCGGACGGGACGTGCATGTCGCCTCGAATCCGGAGTTCCTGAAGGAAGGATGTGCGATCGAGGACTTCACCAAGCCGGACCGCGTGGTTGTCGGCGTGATGACGCCGGAGGTCGGCAAGGTGCTGGGCGAGCTGTACGCTCCGTTCCTGCGGACCGAACAGCCGTTCCTGGTCATGGGGCTGGAGAGTGCCGAGATGACCAAGTACGTCGCCAACTGCATGCTGGCGACGAAGATCAGCTTCATCAACGAGATGGCCAACCTGTGTGACCGGGTCGGGGCGGACATTAACGAAGTCCGCCGGGGGATCGGCCACGATCAGCGGATCGGGTTCTCGTTCCTGTTTCCGGGTGTCGGTTACGGCGGCTCCTGCTTCCCGAAGGATGTGCGGGCGATGATCTCGGTGGCTGACTCACGGGGAATGGACGCGGAGATCCTCAAGTCGGTCGATGAGGTGAACAACCGGCAGAAGCATGTGCTGTTCGCGAAGTTGAGCGATCACTTCGGCGGGGATCTGAAGGGCAAGAAGATCGCCCTCGTGTTCCACAATTCCGCCTACGGCAAGGA